>ENA-OWZO01000056-OWZO01000056.1-human-gut-metagenome-genome-assembly--contig:-NODE-56-length-110126-cov-27.814874_pt1 | contig 110126 bp, 94 predicted proteins | sample MGYA00249260_ERZ652115 | MGnify/ENA primary metagenome ERZ652115 (study PRJEB26925, sample SAMN05827127) | human gut metagenome | biome: ENVO:2100002; feature: ENVO:00000062; material: ENVO:00002003...
TACAAATTCAAATCCGTTTCATTCAGAAATACCACTTAAAAGACTGTATTTCAATAATTTCAAAGACCGATTAGCCAACTTTTATTGGACAGTAGTGATTCAATGATAAAGACCTAAACTCAGAGCATGAATCCAATACAAGCTTTAAATCTCTGGCAACAGCTGAATTAAACTTAATCGGGACATTTCCATTAACAATATCAAGTCTGAATCCATAACCACTACTTTTTCTATTTCCAATATTTAAGAATAACTCAGGATTAAGATTATATGAACCACCACCATTTCTTAAGGACTCTAAGATATAAGGGAGAGTCTTAATCCAGATTTCTACATACAAGTTACTATCAGCCATATTTTTTTGCTGACAAAGATAAAATTTTATATAAATCCCCGTTTAGGAAAGTCCATAAATCCTTATCTTTGAAAGAAATAATACTCTTAAGAACGTGATATTGAAACAAAAAACGTATATTTGCAACATCAGACTGGAGAAATGGTCTGGTTAATCAGAAAGCGTTTTTTGCTTTTGTCCTAAGATCGAAATCGCCAATTTCAACAGTGAAAGGATGAAAGACAATATCACGTTTCGCTTTGTATATGTTCCCAGTATAGCCAATGTTATATCGGTTCATATATCATATTGCGTAGGGAGTATTGTTTTCTTTCTTCATTTTTCACTAGGCGTTTGGCGATGCCCGATCTTGAATGAATGCAGACAAAGCCCTACGCTTTCTTTGTTTTTAATCTAATACTGAATTCGGGGGCTTATAGGTATTGTATTTTTATGAATATAATTGCATTAAGATTAAAAATGTTACTATTAATTTTAGGTTGTTCTTGTTTGTTATCTAATGCTCAAACAAGAGTTGATATTTTTAATGAGAAACCTGGAAAATTATCAAAACAGATAAAGAAAAAGCAAATAAATGATATTACTTCCTTAAAGATAGGTGGTATTATGAATAGCGATGATATAGCTTTTTTGAAAGAGTTTGTAAATTTGGTGGATCTAGATATTAAGGACGTAAAACTTACAACAGATAAGGAAAAGAAGTATAATTTTATAAATTACTACTCAGGTTCTATAAATTTTCCTCATCTTTATAATCTTAAAAATTTAATTATACCACAGACATGTACGTCAATTAATTTATCCATTTCATTGGAAAATTTAACTATACCATCAGTATGTCATGTATATTTCCCTGATTATATAAAAAAGATAAATAATGTTCATATTTTGCATGTCAAAAATGAAAGAAATGAGGCTCTCTTTGATAAAAGTCCAGAAGAAAAGAATTGTTTAAGTCGCTATGTTACTTTATACGATTATAAGTCAGGTTATGATTATTCATCAAAGACAATATCAATAGATACTCTTTATGTGAAATCAATATATCAGCTACAAAATATTTCAGTTTCATCGTTTGATCCCAACTTTATAGTAATAGAATCACAAAAGAAAGTTCTTTTAAATAAATATCCAAATCAAGGAATGACTTTTAATGGTGTTGATTCTATAATGGATGCTGCTTTTATGGGATCTAATATAAAGCAGATTACAATACCTTCTACAATAAAAAGAATTCCAGATTTTTGTTTTGCTGGTTGTAAGAATTTAGAATCTGTTACATTAAGTGATTCCATTAACTATATTGGAAAACATGCTTTTGCTGGTACTGCTATTAAAAAAATTACTCTTCCCAATAATTTAAAACACATATGGTGTAATGCCTTTAATGATACTAATTTACAAAAATGTAAATTAAGAAACATACTATCTCCTGAGGTTATTAAAGGTGGATATGATGGGGAGAAAGATTGGAAAGAATCTTTGCGTAATACCATAATTGAAATACCCAAAGGAGGTTATATCAATTATAAAAAGAATTATTTGTGGAGTAAATTATCTTTATATGAAGAAGGTTCAAAAAGAGCACATAATATAGTAATTAAGAAACCAGGAACTATCTTATCATATTTACCAATAGAATCACTAGCAACCATTGACTCACTAACTATAACTGGATTATTATATGACACAGACATAGAAGTATTTGGGAAATGTAAATCTTTAAAATACATAGATTTAAGTCAGACAATAATTAGTGAGTCTCCGAAAACTATTAAGGATAGAGAAAAGGAAAAAGAAAGTCTAAATGCAATAGCTCAACTTCTAGGTGTTACAGCTGATATAGCATATAACGATCAAGATATTTCAACTACTGATTATTTATCAGCTAAGATACTTTCTAATCTTATTAAAACATCATCACAGGTTACAGAAGCAAATGAACATTGTATAGTCCCTAATAAAAGTTTCAAGAATTTGGTAAACTTAAAAACTATAATATTGCCTACTAGAGCTGTCAGTATAGGTAGAGAAGCTTTTTCCGGATGTAAAAATCTTGAAAATGTGGTATTTCCCCCTTTTGTACAAACTATAGGTTATGAAGCCTTTAAAGATTGTGAAAAATTAAAAATATATAAGTTTCCAAGCTCTATTAACAATATACAGGATGGAGCTTTTATGAATTGTAAATCATTAAATAAAATTGATTTGAGTTCGTGTTATTTTAAAGGAGAATTTGATATATCTATATTTAATGGAGTACCATTAAAAGAAATAAGATTACCCAACGGTATTGAAAGCATAGATGGCAGTATATATTTTAAGGAATTATCCAGAGATAATTTTCATATGATTGTGTATTTCCCTAAAAGTTTTAATAAACTTAGAACTGCATTTTGGGAATGTGAATTACATTTTGCAACAGAGGAATCACCATCAACAGATAGAGGTTCTTACCGCTATCGGGGAAAAAATAATATAATATATGTTCCCAAAGATTGTATTACTTCATATTATTCAGCTTTTGGCGATGAAAATTCGTACAAAGAAGAGTAATTTTAAAGACTACAGAAATATATTTTTTACATACATAAATAAAACAAAGTTCGATTTAAAAGTTGTATTTATCAAGAGGATGTCTCAGACTGAAGTGACCTCAAAAAGCCCTTGAATATTATGACCGCGCATTGGATAAGAACGCAAAATTATTGAAATCAGCTGCATGCAACTTGAAAGATTTCATGTCTAATCTTGTCATACGTTATTTCATAGATGGTAAGATGATGGATATGGATGAAGTAAAATCTTTATTACCAGACCACTTGAAAAGTACAAATGATAAAATAATACAAACAGAAGTGGATAATTTATATAAAAATTTCGATAAGGATAATTATATAAATAACCTGTGGAATCATAATATTATGGAATATTAATGAGGAGGTAAAAAGCTAACCTAAAAAATAGGGACAAAAATTTAGAGGTAAATTTTGTTTTTTTTGTCTAAATATCAGTATTTTAGCGTAAAAGCAAATTATAAGATGAAAGAGTTATTGTATATTCGGAAAGATTTCAAAGGCCAATTATATATGTAGGGATTGTGATAAAAGATTCCGTCATAAATGATAAAAGAGGTTGCTTCAACTGGGAATGCAACCTCTTTTCATTTCTTATTCCATATTCTTTTTCAGCCATTCCTGTCGGCGGAGGTCAGGCAGGTGCTTTACCTTGAAGTTCTCGAAGGTGGCATTGAAGCCGTTTCCGTCCGGGCTGGCTGCCATGAGACCTACCATGACAGGGACGTGGTCCTGTAACCAGGCATTGCGCATCATGACATATTCCTTGTCGTCGAAGGAATAGAAGATTTCCACGGCATCCAACCGTCTGACGGCCTTGATCCATACGTAAGGTACCGGCTTGTCCAGCGTGATGACGCTCCAGTCGGAAGTCTTGTGGGTGACGACTGTGCTCAGGTTGAACTTGCCGTCTACAAACTCAATGCCTGTCTTGATGTAGTTTTCATGGTCAATGCGCAGCATCAGTCCGGCCTGGTCAAAACGGGTCTTGTAATCGCCGGTCACTTTCACCTTCACTTCAAACTCTCCTCCGTAGGTGGTGTAATAGAAAGGAGCGTCGTCTACGGTAAAGCCATAGTGTGAAATCCGCCAGTAGTCACTCTGCGGGGTGACGAACATGGTCAGGGCTTGATTTTCAATTTTCCATTGTTCAGGTTCGTTGAACCATTGCATTTTTTCCAGCGACTGGGCCATTCCGGCCTGAAGGGATGCGCAAAGGGCTATTCCCCCTATAATTTGCTTTTTCATCTTCATAATTGGGTTACGATTCTTGTGATATAGTTGCAGATAATCCGGAGTGAAAATTATCTTTGCAAATGTAAGGGAGCAGGAAAGGATTTGCAATGATTATTAATAACCATTTCTATGAATATAGTAGATGAACTGAACAGTGAGTTTTCGAAGCAGAAACGCATAGCCAAGGTCGGAAAGTTGCCGGTGGAGGTAGTGGAAAAATACAAGAAAATAGCCTCCGGTTATGCGGAGATGGAAAATGCGATATCGGTGTTGAGCGACATGTACACCAATGTGAGCTACGTCTACTACGGCCGTTTTTCCGGCATGTTTGGGTGGTCGCATGGGGCCGGTGCGGAAGATAAGATTGCATCGATATGGGAAGACAAGATTCTGGGCCACATTCATCCCGACGATTTGCATGACAAGTATTTGCAGGAACTTCGTTTCTTCCACTTTGTACGGCGGCAGCCTAAAATGAAACGGACGGATTTCTACCTTGCCGATAAGTTGCGTATGAAGGACGTATGGGGAAATTATCAGCTTGTGTTGCATCGCTTGTTTTATGTGCCTTCTCCTGTGGAGAACGGATTATGGCTGGCATTGTGTGTATATACCCCGTGGACATTTGGGTTCCCGGGCAAAAGTCGGGTGGTCAATTCGGTCACGGGAGAGATGATGGAGTTGGGTGGACGGGAGGACTCGCAGATTTTGTCGGGGAGGGAGAAACAGATTCTCCGGCTGATTAACGAAGGGCTGATGAGCAAGGACATTGCCTTGCAGCTTTCCATCAGTGTCAATACCGTAAGCCGTCATCGGCAGGAGATTCTGCGGAAACTTCAGGTGAAAAGTTCTCTGGAGGCTTGTCGGGTGGCAAAGGAACTGGGTATTATAGACCAATAAGTACGGAGAAAAAAGGTGTGGCAGGTCTTGATATGGATGCGATTGTTTGATGGAAAGAGTGGGTTTATGGGTTGTTTAGGGGGCTAATCCGTGTTTTTGTGAGGATATTTCGGAGATTTTCTGTAAGTTTGCGTGAAATTAAACGACGTTCGAAAGCGGCAAAAAGGCTTTTTAATTGTTTATAGAGTATCAAAATGTGATGAAAGTCATTTTTTGTCTGGTGAAATGTCATATAAATAAGTTTGTATCCGGATGAATTGGAAAATGAAATACATAATATTCCTGTTCTTGTTTGTGGGCATGTCAGTGCGTGGACTTGCACAGGAAACCATTCTTCCTGCCATTCAGAAGCAGGAAGAGGTCTTGAAATGTCATCCAGAAGATACGAAGGCTTTAAAAGAATTGTGTTTCCTTTATTTATACAAGGCGGACTATCGGAAGGCGATTGAATATGGAGAGAAGCTTTTCCAGCTGGGGTATAAAAAGCAAGACTATAAGTTCAGTATCCTTTATGCCCATATCGGGTTGGGGCAGGCATACGTCATGCAGGGGGATACCTCGGCGATAAACCATCTGGGACAGGCCATGTTGTTGGCTAAGAGTGAGAAGAATGATTCTGCCCTGTGTTCTGTGTATAATGGGATGGGACTTTATACCAGCAACATTCATAAAGATTATTATTCTGCCTTGCACTATTTCTTTGAAGGGATAGAAGCTGCACACCGGTGTCACTATAAAGAACTGGAAGCCATTCTGCTCGGGAATATTTCCAGTATCTATTTCTTGAAAGAGGATCCGGCAGGGCTGACTTATTCGTTGCAGACCTATGAGATGGGGCATGAACAGAATTCGGCCTACCTTATCTTTATTGGGGCGTTGAATGCTTCGTACATGTATTATCTGTTGCATGATTATGACAAGGCTTTGCCCTACATAAAGGAGGCGGAGTTTATCATGAAGCAGAACGAGTATTACAATCAGGGAAATGTGTATGCCATTTATGGGATGATTGAGTTTGCCAAAGGCAACCGGCAACAGGCCATCGAATACTATAAGAAGGGATTGGTCTTGAATGATAAGAATCAGACGTCGTATAAGGTGTTGCTGCTGAACGAGTATGCCATAGCTCTGGCCGAGGAGGGAAAAAACCGGCAGGCCATCGATTTGTTGTTCAAGGCGTTGGCGTTCACCAAAGAAGAAAATTGTGAGATTTATCGGAACAGGGTAATCAATACGTTGTCGGTCTGCTATGAGAATATGGGACAGTATGTCGAGGCATTGGCGTGGCAACGTAAACTTCAGCAGGAGACCGACAGTATTTTCAATACGGACAAAGAGAAGGTGCTGAGTGAACTGCGTATCAAGTATGATACGGAACATCAGGCAAATGAAATCCGGAAGAACAAGCTGATTTTGTTGCAAAAGGAGAAAAAGGAGCAGGCTCTCATGGGGATTCTGGTTATTGTACTGTTGGTGGTTTTTGCCTTATGGTATCGTTACAGACGGCAGAACCAGTTGTACACCAGCATTGTCCGTCAGCATCAGGAGGCGATTCGGAAGGAACAGCAGCTGAAAGAGGTCATTTCCTCACTTCGGAAACAGCCACAGGAAGCGTCTGCTGCACCGGTGGCTGCTGTGGGGGAGAAATATGCGGCTTCTTCGTTGACAAGCGAAAAGAAGAATTCCTTGTTCCAGCGTCTGGAAAAACTGATGCAGGAGGAAGAGGTTTATAAAGAAAATCTGCTGACCAAGGAGCGGGTTGCCGACTTGTTGGGGACGAACCGGACGTATCTGTCGCAAGTCATCAATGAGCAGACACAGCAGAATTTCACGCAATATGTCAATAATTACCGGATTAATGAGGCCATCCGTCTGCTGAGTGACCCGGAAACTGACATTCCGCTCAAGGCTGTGGCCTCGGAAGTCGGCTTTAATTCCATGAGTACGTTCTATAAGATATTCCAGAATACAGTGGGGATTCCTCCCAAACAGTACCGTAACAAGGTGATGTCGATGCATAAAAATGCGCAATAGTCTCTTTTTATAACAAAATGTTATCCTAATGTGACAATTGTCGAATTTGGATGCGCGTTTAATATCAATGTTATATCTTTTTTTTACATTTTCGCGCTAAGAAGGTTTGCAAAAATGTAGGAAGACATCAGTTCATAACTTCTAAAAAGATATAAGTATGGGAAAAAACGTATTGCACGACATTCGGCTCAAAATGGGCTTTCTGCTATTGGGTGCTATGCTGGTCTTGTCCGTATTTCCGGCTTATGCCCAACATGAGCGCACTATTCATGGCATTGTAGTAGATGAAAACAAGGAACCGCTTCCTGCTGCACATGTAAGGCAGGTCAATGAGGACCCGAAAGGTTCCATTGCTGCTGTCATCACAGACATGCAGGGGCATTTCACGCTGACGCTGCCGCGAGGCACGAAGGAGATTGAGGCTTCTTATCTGGGCTACAAATCGCAGCGTGTGAAGTTGACTTCAGACAATGATTATTACATAGCCCTTCAGCCTTCGACTGAACTGCTCGATGAGGTGGTGGTGACCGGTTATCAGACTATCTCGAAGGAGCGTGCTACAGGAGCATTTTCCAAGGTGGATGCCCAAAAGTTGGAGACGCAGCGCCTCAGTGACATGGGCTCCGTGTTGGAGGGGCGTGTGGCTGGATACAGCGACGGGAAAATCCGAGGGGTGACTTCCATGAATGGGCTGACTACTCCGTTGTATGTGATTGATGGTTTCCCAGTAGAGAAAACCACGAACGACGGGTATGGAAACTGGATAGAAAGTGTGCCCGACCTGAATATGGAAGACATCGAAAGCATTACGGTCCTGAAAGATGCGGCGGCAACTTCCATTTATGGAGCCCGTGCGGCGAACGGTGTAGTAGTGATTACGACCAAGCGGGCCAAGAAGGACGAACTGAATGTGTCTTTCTCTGCCACGCTGACCGTACAGCCTTACGCTACGTATGCGGATAAATACCTGGCCGGTTCAGCTACAATGGTGGAATTGGAACGGGAATGGGCTGCCCAGAATCCTCATCTGAGTGGGGCCGATGCACAAAGTTATGCGCAGACGGTACTCGATAACATGTCTTATCCTACACAAGGTATCCGTAACATCCTGAATTATTATGCCGGACATATTTCCAAGGAGCAGATGGAAAGCAACCTGGCTGGACTGGCTTCGCAGGGATACCGTTATTATCGGGACGTGGAGAAGTATGGCAAGCGTAATCCTTTCTCCCAGCAGTATAACCTGAATATCGGAAAGGGAACGGAGAAGAACACGTTCAATGCGTCTGTGTCTTATCGTAACAATCAGTTGGAGGATAAATTCTCTGAGAACAGAACCATCGGTATCAATCTGCAGAACTCTACGAAAATGACTTCCTGGCTGACTTTGGATGTGGGGACGTATCTGAACTACGGAAAAGGTACTACGCAGTCTTACAATCTTCTTTCACCGGGATATACTTATATGCCTTATGATGGACTGGTAAACGGTGACGGTACGTATTACACCAATACTGAAGCCGACCGTTATAGTGTGTATGACTTGAATCTGCTGCACGATAATGGATTGTATAATCTGGATATCACACCGCTGGATGAAATGAAGATGAATCAGACCAAAAACCAGGATTTCAGCAACCGTACGTTTGCCCGTCTGACGTTCAAGTTTACCGACTGGTTGAAATATACGGCTTCTTTCCAGTATGAATATGCGGAATATAAGACCGAACAGCTGAAGAGCAAGGATTCGTACGAGGTACGCAATAAGGTCAACACGTTCTCTACTTCCAACAACGACGGTACGTCGACTTTTGCCTTGCCGTATGGAAACATCTTTTTCACTTCTGCCAATACGACGCATGCGTATAATTTCCGTCAGCAGCTGGACTTCAGCAAGACTTTTGCCGAGGTACACGATGTGACCATGATTCTGGGTACGGAAACCCGGGAAAATAAATTGGATTACAATGACCGCACGCTGTATAATTACGACCCTCAATTGCTGACTTACAGTTTGGTTGACGCGGGACAGTTGAGCAATTTCCGCGGGCAATGGGGGTATGGGTCTTTTGGACAGCAGGATATGTCCTACATCCGTGAACTGGTAAACCGGTATGTGTCTGTATATAGTAATGCGGCTTACACTTACGATGGAAAATATATGGTGAGCGGAAGTATCCGTTGGGATAAGACTAATTTGTTTTCTACGGGTTCCAAGTATCAGAAGCGTCCTATCTGGTCGGTGGGTGCCGGATGGAACATCAGTCAGGAAAAGTTCTTCCAGGTGCCGTGGGTGAATATGCTGAAGTTGCGTGCCAGCTACGGTATCGGAGGTAATATTGCCAAAGATTCGGCTCCTTACATGATTGCGTATTATAATACCAATAATCAGGTGGGAGGTATTCAGGGTACCATCTCCAGCCGTCCGAATCCGAACTTGCGTTGGGAAAAGACTACGACGCTGAATATCGGTGTGGACTTTGCCTTGCTGGGCAACCGCTTGAACGGTTCGCTGGAATTTTATAACAAGCTGGGCACGGATTTGCTGGCCAATACCAATGGAGTTCCTACGGAAGGATGGGGATACAGCACTTATTCCATCAATAACGGAAAAATGACAAACCGGGGATTTGAACTGACTTTGTCGGGGGATATCATCCGGAATAATGATTGGAACTGGAATGTGAGCGGAGTGTTGGGCTACAACAAGAATAAGGTGACTTATATCAATGTGGAAGCACCGGTGTCATATCTGGTGATTGATTATCCGACGGCTTATCCGCGTGTGGGAAATCCGTACAATGCGATTTACGGATACCAGTGGGCCGGATTAAGTGCGACAGGTACTCCGCAGGTGTACGATGCCAAAGGAAACTTGTACACAGACATGACTCCTACCGAAATTGAAGACTTGGTTTATCTGGGAACCACCGTACCGGTTTACAATGGGTCTGTCAACACGAATCTTCGCTGGAAGAACTGGGAACTGGCTGCTCAGTTCTTGTTTGAAGGCGGACACAAGATGCGGAATACCAATGTGGCCTTCATCGGTTCTGGCATGAGTCCGGTAAGCAAGGACATTGAAAACCGCTGGCAGAAACCGGGGGATGAGGCCTATACCAATGTGCCGCGTTATATTTCGGCAGAGAGTGAACTCTATAACTATAACTATGAGAGTATGTATGCTTATTCTTCCGTCAATGTGCTGGATGCTACCAACTGGCGGTTGAGAAACTTGTCGTTGACGTATCGTATTCCGGCCAGTGTTTGTCACAAACTGTATGTGAAGAACGCGCGCATTATGCTGGGTATGGAAAATGTGTTTATGGTGGCCAAGAGCAGCAATGCCAAATATTTGCTGGGCGGTTATGCCAGACCCAACTACTTGTGCGGTGTGTATTTGAATTTCTAACCTCGATTTTTATAGCATGAAACGTATGAACAAGATATTATATTTGGGGGCTGCGCTGGTTTGCCTGTTGCTCAGCTCATGCAATGATTATTTAAACATTGCGCCGAAAGGAAACAAGATTCCTACCACCCTGGCCGATTTTGAGGCTTTGCTGCGCGACCAATACACTATTGGCCGGACTCCTGTGACCAATGCGTTGTATCTGCTGAATGATGTCTATCTGACCAATTCGCAGGTGAAGACGCCGAGCTTGAGCCGTGCCAACTATATGTGGGACGAATCGGCCGACCGCATTGTGCTGAATAATTCCGACGAAGGAACTTACTACGTGCTTTATGGAGCCATCTCCAGCTGTAATCTGATTGTAGAGAATGTGCCTACAGCCACCGAGGCGACGGATGCCGAGCGGAACGAGGTGATAGCCTATGCCAAGGTGATACGTGCGCTTTGCTACGATGTGCTGGTCAATTATTATGCCGATACGTACGATGCGGCAACGGCTGCCCAAAAGCGCAGTGTGCCGCTTATTACCAGTGCCGAAATTGATGCGCCTTATACGCAGGTGTCCATTCAGGAGATGTATGACTTCATTATCCAAGATGTAAAGGAGGCTATTGAGATGGGATTGCCGGCCCAGTCCATGACGGCCATACACCCCAACTTAGGGGCGGGGTATGCGTTGTTGGCCCGTGTGTACTTGCAGATGCAGAACTACAGTGAGGCTTTGCGTTATGCCAACCTGGCTCTGGCACAGAATGACCAGCTTTACGATTGGAACGCATTTTATGAGGAGCATAAGGCTGCCATTGATGATCCGGACAATTATGACAAGATTGCCACCCCTATGCAATACGATTATGTGGAGAACTATTACCTGCGCTTTGGGGAACAATCTGTGTACGACAGTTATGAGAAGAATATTCCGGTGGAAAGAGCGGCACGTTTCGAGGAAGGGGATGCCCGTTTCCTGTCACGCTGGAAGTTGAAGACGGATAATAATGATACGTATTACAAGGCGCTGGAGTCGGGCTATTTCAATCATGGAGGACTGACTACTTGTGAGGTGTATCTCATCAAGGCGGAGTGTCAGGCACGGCTGGCCGAAGGCAACGATTATTCCGAAGCGATGAATACGCTGAATGCTGTACGGATTACCCGTATCCGTCCTGAGGTTTATCGTCCGGCTGAGGCTTCCACGTTGGAAGAGGCGCTGTCACAGATCCGCCGCACCAAGGACAATGAACTGATTTTCTCTATCGTGCCTTTTGCGGATGCCCGCCGGTATAATCAGGAAGGTACGTATGCCCGGACTTTGACCAAAACCTATGAGGGGAAGGAGTATACGTTGAGTCCGACGTCTCATTTGTGGACCATGCCTTTCCCGGCCGGGGCACTCAATAATCCCGGAAACGGAACAATCGAACAAAATGTAACTAAATAAAAATCGGATTATGAAAATGAAGAATTTCTTTTGTATGGCCACTATGGGCTTGATGGCGATGGCATGTACCAGCCAGCCTGCAGTAGATGGTTATGTGTTGAAAGGTAATATTGAAGGTTTGCCCGACGGTACACATGTACAGCTGGTACCGGTCAGCCATGACAGTGAACTGCCTTTTGCCGATACGACGGTGGTCAATGGACAGTTCGTATTTACGGGAAAAATGGAAGAACCGAGAGCTTTCCATCTGTTGGTGAAAGATGCGTATGGTTCACGTAATCTTATGTTGGAAAATGCCCAGATGGAGGTTACGGGAAAGCTGGTGGCCAAGAAGGAATCTGACGGGGGAGTTTCCTATAATCTTTCTTCTTTGACGGTAAAGGGCTCTCCGCTGAGTGCGCGTTATGATTCGTTGCTGTCTGCGCGGACGTATCTGGACTCGTTGTATGCGCTTAATGGCCGTAAATTTGCCGCCTTCGACAGCCTGATGATGGCGGCTTATCAGGTCAAAGACCAGGCGAAGATTCAGGAACTGCGGCAGAGCGAGGAGGGTAAGGCCAGAGCAGCTGCCGATAAGGAATTTTTTACTACGGTAGACTCATTGTATCATCAGGTAGTCATGGCCAACAAGGATTCTTTCTGGGGACCTTTGATGATGATTTCGTTTACCAGTTATCTGAGTGAAGACATGAAACCGTGGTATGAAGCCCTTTCTCCTGCGGCCAAACAATCTTATTATGGACAGAAGGTGAAAGAGGAACTTTATCCGGCAGGAAAGGGAGGAACGAAGGTTCCCGATTTCAAGGTGAAGGATAAAACGGGCAAGGAAGTGTCGCTTTCGGCATTGCGTCAGGGCAAGAAATATGTGCTGATTGACTTCTGGGCTTCCTGGTGCAATCCGTGCCGGAAAGAAATCCCGAACCTGAAGAAACTGTATGCGCAATATAGCGGAAAAGGTTTTGAGATTGTGAGCATTTCCATCGATCAGAAGAAAGCCGACTGGGAAAAGGCCTTGAAGGAAGAAGGACTGACTTGGCCGAATTTCCTGGACGAAACAGGGGTAGCCGCACTTTATAAAGTGAAATTCGTGCCGACCATGTATCTGATTACGGCAGATGGAGTAATGGTAGGTGAGAACCTGCGTGGTGAGGCTCTGGCTACGAAATTGAAAGAGCTTTTTCAGTAAGAATTGAACAGAGCGAGAATGTGATACGAAAATTCTTGTAAGGGATTTCGAATACAGACGGTGCATGAATCTGGGTAGTCGGATTTTTGCACCGTTTTTTTATAGAATGAATGACGGTATCCATTCGGGTATAGAGAGGATTCCGGACTTCGGTTGGAAGAAAGGATAAAAAAAGTGGAGGTGCGCTTTGCAGTGCACCTCCACTTTGTATCATGTTCCGGTCGTACCGGATTATTTCTTGCGGTTAGCTTCTACCCACTTGCGGGCATTGACGAAGGCTTCCATCCACGGAGTGATCTGGTCTTCGTTCTTGCGGTCGAGCGGATAGTAAGCATTTTCCCACGGGAAGCAAGCACGTTCCAGGTGAGGCATCATGGCCAGATGACGTCCATCCTGGCTGGCGATACCGGCTACGCTGTAGTCTGAACCGTTCGGGTTGCCTGGGTATTCGTCGTAAGAATACTTCAGTACCACGTTGTAGTGGTCTTCCGGATAAGGCAATGAGAACTTACCTTCTCCGTGAGCCACCCAGATACCCAGTTTGGAGCCGCTCAGTGAACCGAACATCACGCTGCGGTTCATCGGTACGGTCACGCCCAGGAAGGCAGATTCAAACTTGTGGGAATCGTTATGCAGCATCTTGCCTTTCTTCTTGTCTTCCGGAGTAATCAGTCCCAGTTCCATCATCAGCTGGCAACCGTTGCAGACACCCAGTGACAATGTATCTTCGCGTGCGTAGAAGTTGTCGAGGGCTGCTTTGGCTTTCGGGTTGAACAGGAAGCTTCCGGCCCATCCTTTGGCAGAACCCAGCACGTCGGAGTTGGAGAATCCACCACAGTAAACAACCATGTTGATGTCTTCCAGTGTCTCACGTCCGCTGATTAGGTCGGTCATGGTCACGTCTTTTACGTCGAAGCCGGCCAGGTACAGCATGTAAGCCATTTCGCGTTCACCGTTGGTTCCCTTTTCACGGATGATGGCTGCCTTGATGCCGCTCGGTGTACGACGGTCCGGGTTGAGTCCGAACTGTGACAGCTTGCCGGTGAACGATTTGTCGAATACGAATTCCAGCGGCTGCTGCTTGTAGTTCTCGAAACGTTTCTTGGCACAGCCGTTCATGCTCTGCTTGCGGTCGAGCAGGTAAGAAGTAGAATACCATACATCACGCAAGTAGTCGATGCCGAACTGGTAAGTGGCATCGTGGAAGGTAGCCAGGATGTGACGTTCTTCGGTCGGTACACCAATCTTCACGTAACCTACACCGGCGTCTTCCAGAATCTTCTTGACTTCTGCCTTGTGCTTGTCGGCTACCTGAATCACTACACCCGGATTTTCAGCAAACAGAATCTTCACGATGTCGTCGCACTTAATCTTGTCGAGGTTGATTTCCATACCGCCGTCCACGTTGGCAAAGCACATTTCCAGCAGGGTCGTAATCAGACCGCCGGCAGAAATATCGTGTCCGGCCAGAATCAAGCCCTTGTTGACCAGTTCCTGGATGGCCATGAAGGCATCGCGGAAGTATTCCGGGTTCTGTACGGTCGGCACGTCGTCACCCACCTTGTTGAGTGACTGTGCGAAAGCAGAACCACCCAGACGGAGCTGGTCGAAGCTGAAGTCAATATGATAGAAGGTTGATTTCGGTTTGTTGACCATGACCGGAGAAACCACTTTCTTGATGTCGGATACTTCACCACCGGCAGAAACGATGACGGTTCCCGGGCTGATGATTTTTTCTCCGTTCGGATATTTCTGTGTCATGGACAGGGAGTCCTTACCGGTCGGTACGTTGATTTGCAGTTCGCAGCAGAAATCAGACAATGCTTTCACAGCCTTGTACAGACGGGCATCTTCCCCTTCCTGTGAGCGGCAAGGCCACATCCAGTTGGCTGACAAAGAAATGCTGTCCATGCCGTCGGCCAGCGGAGCCCATACCAGGTTGGTCAGTGCTTCCGATACGGCCAGTACGGAACCAGCTTCCGGATTAGCCAAGGCAGCCTGCGGAGCGTGTCCCAGTGCAGTAGCGATACCTTTTTCGCCACGGTAGTCGAGGGCTACCACACCACAGTCGCTCAACGGCAACTGCAATTCACCCTGGCACTGCTGGCGGGCAATCTTACCTGTGACGGAACGGTCTACCTTGTTGGTCAACCAGTCCTTGCAGGCTACGGCTTCCAGTTGCAGCACACGGCGCAAATATTCATTCAGTTTGGTGACATCGTAAGAAACGTTTTCATAGTGACGTTCCACGGTCTTGTCTACCATGTAAGTTTTCGGAGAAGAACCGAACATCTGGTCTACGGCCAGGTCGAACGGACGTACGCCGTCAGCTTGTTCGAAGGCAAAGCGATGGTCGCCGGTTGTTTCACCTACCACGTACATCGGAGCACGTTCACGTTCCGCAATCTTGCGTACATGTTCGATGGCCTCGTCTTCAATCAGCAAGCCCATACGTTCCTGTGATTCGTTGGCGATGATTTCCTTGGCCGACAAAGTTTCGTCACCGATAGGCAGCTTGTCCATGTGAATCAGACCACCGCAGTCTTCCACCAGCTCAGACAGACAGTTCACGTGTCCGGCAGAACCGTGGTCGTGGATAGACACAATCGGGTTCACATCTTCCTCACACAGGGCACGTACCACGTTGTAGGCACGTTTCTGCATTTCGGCGTTGGCACGCTGGATGGCGTTCAGCTCGATACCTGAAGAGTAACGTCCGGTATCTACAGAAGATACGGAACCACCTCCCAGACCGATGCGGTAGTTGTCACCACCGAGTACGACGATTTCGTCGCCAGCTTCCGGAGTGCCTTTCAGGCAGTCACGCTGTGTACCGTAACCTACACCTCCTGCCAGCATGATGACTTTGTCGTAAGCATATTTTTCGTTGTTCTCTTCGTGTTCGAAAGTCAGTACAGAACCACAAATCAGCGGCTGTCCGAACTTGTTACCGAAATCGGAAGCACCGTTGGAAGCCTTGATCAGAATTTGTTCCGGTGTCTGGTACAACCATTTGCGCACCGGCAGAACGTTTTCCCATTCGCGTCCTTCGTCTGTACGCGGATAAGAAGTCATGTACACGGCAGTTCCGGCAATCGGCCAGGAACCTTTACCACCACCCATACGGTCGCGGATTTCACCACCGGTACCGGTAGAAGCCCCGTTGAACGGTTCCACGGTAGTCGGGAAGTTGTGAGTTTCCGCTTTCAGTGAGATGACGGTTTTGATATCTTTGATAATGAAATAGTCAGAAGTAGAGTGGTCGGCCGGAGCGAATTGTTCTACCACCGGACCTTCGGCGAAGGCCACGTTGTCTTTGTAGGCCGAGATAATCTTGTTGGGGTTTTCCTGAGTAGTTTTCTTGATCATCTGGAACAGAGAAGACTCCATTTCCTGTCCGTCGATGATGAAAGTTCCGCCGAAGATTTTGTGGCGGCAGTGCTCTGAGTTAATCTGTGCGAAACCGAATACTTCCGAGTCGGTCAGCTTGCGTCCCAGGTCTTTTTCCACCTTCAGCAGGTAGTCCATTTCTTCGCGTGACAGCGCCAGACCTTCCTTTTCGTTGTATTCTTCCAGGTTTTCGATGTATATGATAGGCTGCGGTTTGATGTCCACCGTGAAAATGTCCTGATTCAGTCCGTGGTACATGCGTTGCAGCATCGGGTCATGGTCGGCATTCTCGTCCTTTACCGGAAAATATTCCTCGATACGGCGGATGCCTTTGAGGCCCATGTTTTGGGTGATTTCTACTGCATTTGTACTCCAGGGGGTAATCATTTCACGACGTGGACCGATGAACCATCCTTTCAGGTTGTCTTCATTTTCCACAGTGGCGTCGCTGTAAAGCCAGCATAGTTTCTTGACGTCTTCAACATTCAGCTCCTGATTGCATTCTGTAGCAATCACACTGTTTGTGGGTGTTCTGAAAAATAGAATCATAGCACTTGTATGTTATAATGAATATTCAATGCGCTTTTAAAAGTGGTACAAAGGTAGGGAAAATACTCGGAATAAACGAAGAAAAACGGAAGTAATTGCGTATCTCGTGCTTGTGGGAAAATGCTTTAACTGGCAGATAAGATGAAAGTTAGCTTGTATAGAAAACAAGAGGCTGCTTCAACAAGAAAGATGAATTTCTTTATTGAAACAGCCTCTGAAATTAAAAGAATGAAAATTTACTTCTTCACACTTGGGTTATAACGTGCGTTCAAGCCTTCTACGATTTCCTGTGTGATATCCAGTGATTTGTCGGCATACAGCAGGTTGTCCAACTGTGTGTTGCTGATGATCAGGCTGTAGCCTTTCTTCTGGTTGTACACCTTTAAGAATGAGTTGATGGAGTCGCGGAGCTGCAGGCTGTTCTTCTGGTTTTCGGCCTGAAGGTCGGCATACAGTTTTTCCTGCAACTGCTGCAAGTCACGCTGTTTCTGCAACAGGCGGGCATTTTCCTGCTCGGCACGTTCGCGGCTGGCAAAGCCGTTGTTTTCCAATTTACGCTGGAACTCTCTCATTTCTCCGTCCAGTTCCTTTGCTTTTTCGTTCAGAGTGGTACGGATGTTTTCCTCTTTCTGAATCATCAGTTCGTTCAGGTCGTTCCAGAAGCGGTATTTTGTCAGCAGGGAATCTACTTCTACATAAGCAATTTTCATATTGGTACCTGCTACTGCCGGCGCAGAAGCTTCAGTGGAAGTTCCTTTCTTTTCTGTACATTGTGCGAACAGGAGTACTACGGCAAGTGCCAGGAGTCCTTTCAAAACATTCGTTTTTTTCATAATGATATCGATAATCGTTTTTAGTTAATTATTAGCCTTTTATTCAGCATCAGCTTGTGCCGACTGTCTCTCCGGAATGGCATGAGGGTTGAGATGCTGGGCGGCACGGTCCTGCGACTGTACACATCCGATTCCTCTTTTGCGCATGGCTTTGCTTCCGCTCACATGGGTGTTGGGGAAGCGTCCGTTTTTCTTGAAAAGTATCTTTACTGATAATAGCGCTATGCAGATAGCAACTATTAACAAAGTTATCAGGAGAGTCTTGAGCATTTCTATTAATTTTGTGGTGCAAAGATATAGTTTTTGTCACGATTCCTCAGGGTTTTGTCTTTAAAAAAGCCTTCTATATAGGGAAAAATCGTGGATTTAACTTTTGTTTGCACGTAATTTTTAATCGTTTATAGAAATACTTTTATGGAAAAGAAAGATTTACAACCGGCATCGGTGTTTCATTTTTTTGAGGAAATCTGCCGTGTGCCGCGTCCTTCTAAGAAAGAAGAGAAGATTCGGAAGTATCTGGTGGATTTTGCCCAATCACACGGATTGGAACATAAAGTGGATGAAGCCGGCAATGTGTTGATTTGCAAACCGGCCACAGCAGGGATGGAACATTTGAAAAAGGTGGTGCTGCAGTCGCACATGGACATGGTGTGTGAGAAGAACAACCAGACTGTACATAATTTTGAGACGGACCCGATTGAAACGTACGTCGACGGGGAATGGCTGAGAGCGAAAGGTACCACGCTGGGAGCCGACAACGGTATCGGAATGGCCACGGAACTGGCGGTGCTGGCGGCAAACGACATTCAGCACGGACCGCTGGAATGTTTGTTCACTGTGGACGAGGAAACCGGACTGACCGGGGCCTTCGCTTTGAAGGAGGGCTTCATGAGCGGGGATATCCTGATCAACCTGGATTCGGAAGATGAAGGGGAACTGTTTATCGGATGTGCCGGTGGAGCCGGTACTACGGCCGAATTCCCTTGTCCGATGACGGCGGCTCCGGAAGGTTATTTCTTCTTCCGGGTGACTATCAAAGGACTGACGGGCGGTCATTCGGGAGATGACATCAACAAGAACCGGGCGAATGCCAACAAGCTGCTCGACCGTTTCCTGGTTATCCTGATGAAGCAGTATGACTTGCGTCTGGCCCTGATCGACGGTGGTAATTTGCACAATGCCATTCCGAGAGAGGCCCATGCCGTATGTGCAGTGCCGATGGCCGACAAGGAGAATGTACGGGTAGCCTTGAATATGTTCCTGGCGGATGTGGAAAATGAGTTCTCCGTCACGGAACCGAACCTGACCATGGAGCTGGAATCGGAAACGCCTTGTGCGGAGGTGATGGAAAAAGAGGCGATGAAGCGCTTCCTGCTTTCTTTGTATGCCGTACACCACGGTGTATATGCCATGAGCCAGGACATTGAGGGATTGGTGGAGACTTCTTCCAACCTGGCTTCCGTGAAGATGCGCGATGGAAAAATTATCGTAGTGACCAGCCAGCGCAGTTCCATTCTGTCTTCCCGCGAGGATATGTCGCAGATGGTACGTGCGGCCTTCGAACTGGGTGGAGCGACTTGTGTCACCGGCGACGGTTATCCGGGCTGGAAACCGAATCCGTCGTCTGCCATCCTGAAGGTGGCGGTGGAAAGCTACAAACGGCTGTTTGGCGTGGAACCGAAAGTGAAGGCTATCCATGCCGGACTGGAATGTGGTTTGTTCCTGGAAAAATATCCGTCGCTGGACATGGTTTCTTTCGGACCGACGTTGCGCGGCGTACATTCACCGGACGAGCGCATGCTGATTCCTACGGTAGACAAGTTCTGGCGTCATCTGCTGGATGTGCTGGCTCACATTCCGGCTCGTGCATGAGGTACATAATTTATTGCTTGCTGTGGACTGTGTGCGGCATGAGTGCTGCACCGGTTCTGGCACAGCATGCGTTCCGGGTGATGGAGTACAACGTGGAGAATCTGTTCGACTGCCGTCACGATTCGTTGAAACAGGACACCGAGTTCCTGCCGGGAAGTGTGCGGAACTGGACGTATGCTCGCTTTCAGGCCAAGCTGGATAAGATTGGAAAGGTGATTCTGGCGGCGGGGAAGGAGCAGGTGCCCGATTTGGTCGGTTTGTGTGAGGTGGAGAATGACTATTGCCTGAAAAGTCTGACCCGTTATTCCTCTCTTCGGGAGGCGGGTTACAGATATGTGATGACTTCTTCGCCCGACGAGCGCGGCATTGACGTGGCCTTGTTGTATCAGCCTGCCTCGTTCCGCTTGCTGGCGTCGCAGAAAATCCGTATTCCGTCGGATTCGTTGGGTATGCGGCCTACACGGGACATTCTGTATGTTTCGGGACGTGTGGCCAGCGGAGACACACTGGATGTGTTTGTGTGTCATCTTCCCTCGCGTGTGGGAGGGGCGCAAAAAACGGATGCATATCGTTTGTGGGTAGCCCGCAGAATCCGTCAGGCGGCCGATTCGGTCCTGGCCGGGCGACAAAACCCTCGTCTGATTATTATGGGCGATTTTAATGATTATCCCCAGGGAAAGTCACTGCAGGAAGGTCTTCGGGTTTCCGCTTTGTCGGATGAACCGGATGCTCGTGCATTGTACAATCTGATGGAGAAACAGCCGGAGGGGACGTACCGCTATAAAGGAGAATGGGGCATACTGGACCAGATGGTGGTGAACGGCGGTCTGCTGCAGCCGGATGCCCGTACAAGAACCTCGAAAGAAAGAGCTTTCATCCTGCGTTTTCCCTTTTTGCTGGAAGAAGATAATGTGTATGGGGGAGATATGCCTTTCCGTACCTATAAGGGAATGAGGTATCACGGAGGATACAGCGACCATCTCCCGGTAGTGCTGGAACTGTCGATGGAAGAATAAAAAATCCTCCTGTCTTTAGCCATTCAATCAGAAGGCGAAGACAGGAGGATTTTTCTTTTCAAGCGTATAAGGTTTTAGTCCAGTACCGTAACCCATCCGTATGGGTCAGCTTCGTCACCGTATTGGATGGCGCGCAACTTGTGATACAGCTTTTCACTGATAGGTCCGGGCTTTCCATCCTTGGAAATGACGTATGATTTGTGGTTTTCCAAATCGTCAATACGTTCGATAGGACTGATGACGGCGGCTGTTCCGCAGGCACCGGCTTCTTCGAAGGTGGTCAGTTCTTCTTCCGGAATCGGACGGCGTTCTACTTTCAGGCCCATGTCTTCTGCCAGTTGCATCAGGCTGCGGTTGGTGATGGAAGGCAGGATGGAAGTAGACAATGGGGTAACGTAAGTGTTGTTCTTGATACCGAAAAAGTTGGCAGCACCACATTCGTCGATGTATTTCTTCTCCTTGGCGTCCAGATAGAATTCGCTGGCATATCCGGCGTCGTGTGCCATTTTGTTGGCCCGGAGGCTGGCTGCATAGTTACCGCCGACTTTGAATGTACCGGTTCCCAGTGGGGCAGCACGGTCGTACTGGCGGATAATGACATACGGATTGGTGGCAAATCCACCCTTGAAATAAGGGCCTACTGGAGTGACAAATATAACAAACAGGTATTCATTGGCCGGATGTACACCAACCTGAGCGCCTGTACCAATCAGCAACGGACGGATGTAAAGGGAAGCTCCGCTTTCGTAGGGAGGGATAAAGCGTTCGTTGGCTTTGACTACTTTCTTTACTGCTTCACAGAATTTTTCAGTCGAGAGTTCCGGCATCAGAATACCCCGGCAAGTGCTCTGCAAACGTTCTGCGTTGGCTTCCGGACGGAAGATACGGATTTTTCCGTCTTTGCCGCGATATGCCTTCAATCCTTCAAAGGCTTCTTGTCCATAATGCAGACAGGTGGCGGCCATGTGAATGTTCAATGTCTCTTCAGAGCAGAGTTCAAGCTCTCCCCATTTTCCATCGCGATAGTAGCAACGCACATTGTAATCTGTCTTCATGTATCCGAAGGACAGATTCGACCAGTCTATTTCTTTCATGGTTATCTATTTTTATAAGTTTTTTGGATGTCTTTGTAAACTAGCAAGCAAAAGTACGGTTTATATTTACAAAATCCAATATAAAACCGTTCTTTTTTGACACAAATGAAGAGGATATCGCGTTCTTTCCTTTTTCCTGAAAAAAGAGACTGGAAATGAACGGTTATTTATGATTCAGAGAGTCATTGGAGAAGGGCAGGGCAGGAAGAACGGTCCGGGCAACCGGAAGCCTTTTTGAATTTTTTCAATATGTGTAGTGCTATCACAAAGTTTTTATGTAAATCTGTATAAGGAATATACCTCTTTGAAATCAAGAGAGTTAGAAGAATTACCTCGTTTTCGGGTAATGAGTTGGTAACCGTTCTAATTGCCGTGGTCTGCATCGCTTTGCTTGTTCGGGAAACTCTTACGGTACAAAGGTATGAAAAATATTCAGACTGAAAGGATCATTCCAAAAATTATTTTAGTCAGAATATTGAGCATTCATCCTTATGCAGTCTTGGTTGGAAGCAATTAACGAACAAGGAAGCCACGGTAAAGGCAACTCCTACTCCTACCACGCCTGCCCATCCGTAATGTTGCCAAAACAGACCTGAAACGAACGTACCAGCAGAACCGCCCAGAAAGTAGATGGTCATATAAACGGTATTGACTCGGTTGATGGCGGATGCGTCAAGGGAGACCACGCTGGTCTGATTTGACAAATGGATGCATTGCATTCCTGCATCAATCAAAAGGATGGCGATTATCATCCACAAGTAGCTGTCATTTCCAAAAAATGCCAACAACCATGCAGCCAAGATAACACATCCCCCGACAATGGAGAAGAACCTTACGCCGTACTTCTGGATATAGCCGCTAATGAATACAACAGTAGACGCACCTGCCAATCCGCACAAACCGAGTGCCCCGATAATATCGTCATCCGCAAAGAATGGCTCTTGCTTCATCCGGAAAGCAAGGCAACTCCACAACGCAAAGAACGAGCCATAAGCCAATGCCGCCCTCAACGAAGCGATACGCAAGTACGGGTATTTGGCAAGCAGACGCAACAAGGATTTCATCAGACCCGCATAATTTTCACGTGAACGAGCAGGCAGAACGGGAAGCATCTTGTAAATCATAAGAAAGCATCCGAGCATAAACACACAAGCCACAAAATAGACGGAACGCCATCCCCACATATCAGCCAGGAAACCACTTAACACCCGTGAGCCAAGAATGCCTATGAGCAGACAGGACTGTATAATCCCCACGTTGCGTACCTTGTGTGCTGGTGCTGAATGGAAAGACACCAACGGGATGAAGAACTGCGGCATAACCGAAGATGCTCCGGCAAGCAAGGATGCGCCCCACACCCAATAGATGTTAGGGGCAAGTGCTATGGCAAGCAATGCGCACGATGAAATGATATAATTGGTCAATATCAGCTGCTTTCGTGAAACCAAATCGCCAAGCGGAATGACAAACACAAGTCCGACTACATAACCTATCTGGGTCAATGTCGCAACCATGCTGGCAGAAAAGTCGCTTACCCCAAAATCCTTTGCCATGCTGCCCAACAAAGGCTGGTTGTAGTAGCAGTTGGCAACGGAAAGCCCGGTAGCGACTGCCATCAGAGCCAGCAGAGGTGCCGGAATGCCGTGGTTTTCTCTCAATTCATATTTCATCATTTATTCCTCCTTTCAGTATGACACAACTTTCAATCCAATCAAGGAGGCAATGAGCGTGAACAGGAAGAAAAGCCGTATGGGAGTGGCCGGCTCTTTGAAAACGAATATCCCAATCAAGACCGTGCCGACCGCTCCGATACCCGTCCAAATGGCGTATGCCGTGCCCAAAGGCAAAGTCTGAACCGCTTTGGCAAGTAATGCCATACTCAATACCGTGGAAGCCAAGAAACCGCTTCCCCACAGATAAAAACCAATACCTGATGCCTCTCTCGTTTTTCCCAAGCAGAATGTAAGGCTTACCTCAAACAATCCTGCCAAAAATAAAATTATCCAATTCATACCTATGATTTATTAAATTCGGGTGCAAAAGTAAGCAAGTAATTTCTAACCGTTTTTTACATTTGGTAAAAACGGATTTTGCATTTGACAAAAAAACAGCCGTTAGCAGCTGTTTCTGTGCGCTATTTTATAATTTTGTACCACAACAAAATGACTTATGGATATAAAGGAAATCATCAACCAGAGATATGCCATGCCGGATGCGTCTTTGGACAAGTTGCGGCAATGCCTGACGGAAGTCTCATACCCAAAAGGATTCCAAGTGTTGGAATATGGCAAGATAGAAAAAGACATCTTTTTCATCAAGAAAGGCATTGTCCGCGCCTATACTTCGGTAGAGGGGAAAGAAATTACCTTTTGGGTCGGCAAGGAAGGGGCGACTATTGTTTCCATGAAAGGATATGTGAATGACGAACCGGGGTATGAAACAATGGAGCTGATGGAAAATTCTGTCTTATATGTATTGGAAAGGAAAAAACTGAAAGAGTTATTCTTGAAGGATTTGCACATAGCCAATTGGGGACGGCGTTATGCGGAAATGGAACTGCTTGCTGCCGAGGAACGGCTGATTTCCATGTTGTCAGCCGTCGCCTCGGAACGGTATCACGAGTTGTTGGAGAAAGAGCCTGATTTGTTACAGCGGTTGCCGTTAGGAAGTATCGCCACCTATTTAGGCATCACACAGGCAAGTTTGAGTAGGATTCGGGCACAAATAAAATGACGTTTCAACCAACTGAGGATAGCAAGCGGTTTTGGTCTGCCCCAAACACAAACTTGCTATTTTTCCGTTGGTATTGTTTATAATCCCATGCCCTTGCCTCTCCTAAGCGGTTCAACCGTCCTTTTAGCGGATGAGAACAGCCTGCCAAACTGCTCCTTGAACCACTCTCCAATCACTTGCCCGTTGATGGCAAGTGCAAGCTTGGACTTGTCTTTCGGGTCTTTTACCACTTGGAAGCCTGCTTCCTCGATCGTGAACTTCCGCCTGTGCTCTTCCGAATAGGGCTCGCCCTCGTAGAACAGCGGTTTGCCGCTGATGAGCGTGGCAGTCTGCCTTTCGTTGAAGCCGACTTTAAGGCAGAACTTCTCCATATACACCAGCTCTTGAAATAGCGGAAACCATTTCTTGGCTTTTTGGATAATGGATTTTAGGAATGACACTTCCTCTTGGTGTGCCGCTTCCTTGTCTGCCATTTCCCTGCGGTACTTGGCTTGCAGTTCCACCAATTGGCGGCTGTGTTCCTTCTGCTGCCGCTCCATCTGCTTTTGCAATAATTCGATACTCTCGTCACGGGCGGCAACCTCGCCTTGCAAGGTTCGGTTGTCGGCTTCCAACTCTTTCAGTCTGCCGCTACCCAAAAGAGAACCTACTTTTGCCACGAGTGCCGCTTTCGCCTCGGTCTTGGCGGCTTCCAGCTTCTCCGACTTGATTTCTTTTTTGACTTCGTCAAGTTCCTGCTTTGCCTGTTGGCGTTCGGTCTGCAACTGCTGCACGTTGGCTTCAAGCTCTCCCGTCTGCCGTTTCAGGTCACGGTAGTATTGGGCGGTGGTTGTGTGCCGTGCTTCCGAACCTCGTATGCCACGCTGCAATCCGTACTTCGCCATCGCTGCGGCGTAGCTGTCGTGGTAAGCGACAAGCCTTTCACGGGTCAGGAGGTCATCGGCACACAAACGCACGGCGTTGGCTTTCTTGCGGTAGGTGCGTTTGCTGTCCGCTTGTTTCTTCTTGGCTTTCCTGCGCTCTCCCGTCACTATCGGTACGACCGTTGCATGGATGTGCGGCGTGTGTTCGTCCATGTGCAGCACTGCCGAAACGGTGTTCTCCCTGCCGAATGTGCGGTGCAGCCATTGCAGGTTGTCATCGCACCATTCACCCAGCCTGCCTTCGTCCTGCACTCTCACCATATCTTCATGCGAACCCGAAAGCACGATGCGGATTGCCCGTACTTGGTCGGGAGTAATTTTTCGTCTGATGCCTGCCGTGTGGATGCGGTGGCTTATCGCTTCGGTGCGGTCTGCCACACCGTCGGGGAACTCCACCAGTTCACGGTTGAGATGGGTGCGTGTGGGGTCGGCGTTCTTGGGCATTGTTTTGCGTTCTATGTGGTCGGATGCGCCCGTGTCAGCCGACCCTTTCGCCTTGTTGATTTGGATGCTTATGTATCCCATGTTTGTTTCTTGTTTTTTTGGTTCTACAAATTGTTTGTCGGTATCCGTCCGCCTGCGGTCGTGCCGCACGGGGCAAACGGGGGTGTCCAGAGGGGTGTAACCCCGTTGGCTCATTGGGGTGTTTTTAGCATTAGCGTCAGCGGTGCGTGAAGAAAACGCCCTAATGAGCTATGGCTTTTCGTTCCCAAAAGCCTGCGGCGGTGTCGGCGATGATGTCGGCGGATGTTGGTCGCCCTTTTCTTTTTGCCAGCCTTGTATGATATTCTGTGCCGTTGTGCCGGCATGATTGCCTGTCGGCACAACAGCATACAGACAGGGATGGTGTTGCCGTTTCCCCTGCGGACTTGATAAGGGCTGAAATTCCGATGATTTGATGATTGGATAGTCTAATATACAGACAGCTAATGCAATAACCTTTCATCAGCGTTTCATCAAACCGCTCGCCAAAAGAAAAGCGATGAGCGGCGTTGTGTTGCCTTTCTCTTTTCATCAGCCCAATCCTTTTGTTGAGCGTTTGATGAGAATGTAAGTCGCTGTCATTCTTTATGTTTATATATGCTTTCATCATTTCATCAAAATATCAGAGTGTTTCCAACTGTTCCTTGCTTACCAGATAGTAGCGTCCAATCCTCCTGACGGGCGAGTAACGGCATTCACGGTTGTAGTCGTATTGGTAGGTGGTGTAGGAAAGCGAATTGGATGCAGGGGTAAGCTTCCAGCATTCCTGCACCACTTTCCGAACCTGCGACTTCTCCACCTTTACTTGCGAGCAGACGAGCAACGGGATAATATCATTGAGGCAAAAAGAAACAGAACTGACGCCCACGCTTGCCATGATGTCGAGCAGGAGTTCCGTCATTTCTATCTCCAAACGGTTGCGGTTGCTTCGGATAATCTTCCGCAGGGCTTCCGTCTCCAGCAGCTTCGGGTTGAACCACATTCGGCTTTCTTTTTCGGTGGATAGCTGCCGGTGTTGCAGGAAATGAAGAAAAGCGGGTATCTCCGCTTTCAGTTTTTGCAGGAAGTCGGTATCATCATTCCGTAGCGGCACAATCTTCCGCACCCAATAGCGTGTTTCACCTGCGTCAATGATAACGGGCAGATGCTCGTTGTTGGAGCACAACACGAACTTGGCGAAGAAGCCTATCTCGTCACGGTCTTTGCCTTTCGCCTCCACCTTGTAGGATAGTGTGGTGCTGAGGTTCTTCAACCGTTCGCTGTCCTCACGGCGGTTGAGCAGCACCTCGTCCACCATGATGAGCAGCCTGCCCGCCCAGTCGGAATTGAACTGGCTGCGGAAGTCCTCGTTGGTGTTGAACGTCACGTTGTTCTGGAATACGGCTTTCAGGAAGTTCAGGAACGTGCTTTTGCCCGTATTCCTCTCTTCGGACACGAGCAACAGGATGGGCAGCTTCTGAACGGGATACAGATACAGCAGTTGCAGGTAGTCCATGCCCAACCCGTACTGTTCGCCGAAGATGTGTTCCACCAACGAGCGAATGCAGGGGAAATCGCCCGGCACGGGAACATGGCTTATCGGCTCGTAGAGGTTGAGGAACTTGCCGACTACGGGCTGGTAGCCTACATGGTCGGGTACGGTGCAGAAGCCGTCATACTTCGGGATGCCCGCCATGTAGTCCTTGCCGTAGTCCTGTCGCAGGGTCTCGGCGTTCCATGCGATGCGTCTCCTCACATAGCCACCGTCAATGCGGGGCTGGTTCACAATCTTGTAGAGCGTGGTGCCTACACGGATAAATTCTTCTTTCTTTTCCATGTTTCAAATATAGGTTTTAGTGCCGCCGACACCTTGTCGGCAGGTGGATTAAACATGGTTGCAAAGCTACGGCAGAACGGCTAAAACCTTGATATGTAAAACTATGCAGAACGGCGCAAAAGAAACCGACGGATAAGGAAATGCAGTAAGATGGACAATATCAGTCATCAAAAGGCGAAAAGAAAAAGCCTGAAGAAGCGGAAAATGGTACTTCTTCGGGCAGACTTGGATTGTGTGAGTGCATGGGCGTAGTGACACGCAACCGCACTCGCTAACACTTACACGATATGCTGTTACCTAACGAAAGCCAAAGCATTTGTCTGTCTTTTCGCAAGCACAGCCTTTCCAGCAAGACATTACGCACTCTTGCGGCATTGGATGTGTTGATACGGAAAGCCAGTGCCATTACCATTGGCAGCGCATACACTTCCAAATAATAACCGTTTGGCAGCCTGATGCGCCTTTCCACTTCGCAAGATTGCAACACTCCGCTCCTATACACGGCTCGGACAGCGGCACGGAGTGTCGGGGCGATTACATCAAACAGCGTTACCAACTCCATTTCGCTCATCCACACATTGGCTATATCGGACGGTACGGCAACCCTGCCGCTTCCGTCCATCGTGATTGTTGCCCGTTTCATATCCCTGCCACCTTGATGTTACCGAATGACTTGCTCAACTTGTCGCCCAGCATCGTGAGGTCGTTATCCAGCTTCTCCACGGTTATCTTCGCATAGATTTGGGTCGTTTCGATGTTCGTATGTCCCAAAATGCGGCTTACGCTCTCTATCGGCATGCCCTTGCAGAGAGCCAGGGTTGCGAATCCATAACGTGAGCAATGGAAGCTGATGTCCTTATTCACGCCGCATTCCCGTATCATCTTCTTCAACGGTTTGCAGATTGACCAATAGTCCAGATTGGGGAATACCAAGTCGTTTTCTTGGAACGGTCGGTAACGCTCGATTATCTGCAAGGGAATATCCAGCAGCTTTACCTGAAACGGTACACCCGTCTTGTGCCGTTTGGAAATAATCCATTTCTCACCGTTTACTTCCACGATTCGGTCGTTGGTCAGTTCCTTGATGTCCACGAAAGAAAGGGCGGTGAAGCTCGCAAACACGAACAGGTCACGGATGTATGCCAGCTTCGGGTCTGCGAACTCGTGCGTCATTACCGCCTTCAACTCATCCTCCGTCAAAAACTCACGCTCCTTGACATTCGGGCTGATGTGGAACTGCGCAAACGGGTTTCTCGGTATCAGACCGTTGAAGTGCGCACGCATCACCACACCTTTCAGCCACATGCACTTTTCCCATATCGTGCCGTTGCGCAATCCCGCTTCCGTGGAGAGATAGACCGCAAACTCCTTGATGAAGTCGGGCGTAAGCTCCAGCATCGACATGTCGCTGCGCTTGTAGAACGACTTGATGAACGCCGCCACATAGTTCCTTGCCACTACCCTTGACTGGTAAGTCGCCAGTTTCCTGTCCTTGCCGACACGCTTCTTGAACACCTCGTTCTCACGGTCGAAGGCTTTGAGCAGCGTTTCATACTCGCCGCCTATGCCCTGATAGGCGTTGCGTACCATCTCTGCCGTCACAAACGCCTCACGGTCGGATATGCGCTGGTAGTGCTTGATGATTTGCGCCTTGATGTTGTCAAGCGCAAGGTTCGTTTCCCTTGCCTCCAAACTCTTGCCTTTGGCACGGTTGCCCTTTGCATCCCAAAGTTCTTTTGAGATGCTCCGCTTGCAACTGAACTGCGCCACCGTTCCGTTGATTGTAACCCGTCCCATGATGGGGACAGTTCCATTCTTCTCCTTGCTGCCGTTCGCATAGAACAGCACGCGAAATGTGCTCCTTGTCATACTCGTTCTTTTTTGGTTGCAAAACTATAAATCAACGAGTTAAACCTTGACAAGCAAACCTACGCAGAGCGGCGCAAACGGAACGGTGACTGTTAAATCTGCATTTCTGACGGGTAACGATTAGGAAACCGTTCTCTTTCTCCAATCCGCTTTGAAACGCTATTCAGCCCTCTATCCAACTTCCGCGATTTTCTCCTAACTACTTAATTCACAGATTACATTGCGCTAATCTGCCGAATTTTGGAGGTTTTTCCAGAGATTTTCCGTAAGTTTGTGTGCGTGGATGCATTGTTTGTGCTACAGATTAATCCGGTACTTTTGAGCTTAAACTATACCTAAATAATAAGAAATGAAAAAAATACTGATTTTATCGGCTCTGCTTGCATGCGGACCGGCCTGCTTCTCACAGCAGACAGAAAAGTTCCCTTTGGGCGATTACGAAGAACTGACAGACACGAAGCCTCACGACGGGGTGGATGTGTGGAACAAGATGACGGCTCCGGTGCGGTTCTGCTGGGGCACGACGGACGTGCGTTACAAGAAACTGGATGTGCCGGATGTGAAGCAGACCGGAACGCTCCGCCTGAAGGCCTGGAAGGGAGAACGGGTCAATGCACAGGCGGTGTTGTGGACACAGAAGGACCTGGAAGGGGCGGAAATGACCGTCAGTGAGTTGAAAAACGGGAACTCGGTGATTCCGGCTTCGGCAGTGCGGACTCATTTTGTGCGTTACGTGATGACCGACGAATTGAACAAGGACGGAAGTGGAGGATGCGGTGTCCGTGAGAATAAGGCGGAGTGGGATTCTTCGATGGTGGCCGATGTGCTCGACATCGTACGGGTGCGGGAAGTGAAGGCGCGTACCACCCAGCCGGTGTGGTTGAATGTATGGGTGCCTGCAGAGGCGCGTCCCGGGAAATACAAAGGTACGCTGACCGTTTCCGGAAAGAATTTTGAGGCAATGAAGCTGCCGTTTGAAATTGAGGTGGTGAACCGTACCCTGCCGGAACCGCAGAAATGGGCGTTCCATCTGGACTTGTGGCAGAATCCGTATGCCGTGGCACGTTATTATCAGGTGCCGTTATGGAGCAAGGCCCATTTTGATGCCATGCGTCCCATCATGAAGATGCTGGCCAATGCGGGGCAGCGTTCCATTACTGCCAGTATCATGGAGAAGCCATGGGCCGGACAGACGGAGGATCCTTATCATAGCATGATTTTCCGGATGAAGAAGCTGGACGGTACGTGGGTGTACGACTATACGGTGTTCGACAAGTGGGTGGAATTCATGATGAACGAGGTCGGCATCAAGGACCTGATCAGCTGCTATACGATGATTCCGTGGGCATTGAGCTTTGACTATTTCGACCAGGCTACCAACCAGGTGCAGTTCATCAAGGCAGCGCCAGGCGATGCGGCCTACGCGGAATACTGGGGCACGTTCCTGAAAGACTTCTCCCGTCACCTGCGCGAAAAGGGATGGTTTGAGAAAACGGCCATTTCCATGGACGAGCGTCCGATGGAAGCCATGCGGGAGGCCATCAAGGTGATTAAGGCGGCCGACCCGGAGTTCAAGATTACGTTGGCCGGAAATTACCATGAAGAGATTCAGGGGGATTTGTATTACCTCAGCATCCCTTACGGAAACCAGTTCCCGGCCGATGTGAAGGCAGAGCGCGAGCGCAAAGGACAAATCAGTACGGTGTACACCTGCTGTACGGAGGCATTTCCGAATACGTTTACTTTCTCCGAACCGGCCGAAGCACCCTGGACGGTGTTGCATGCCGTGGCGGGAGGATATGACGGATATCTTCGCTGGGCGGTGAACAGCTGGCCGAAAGACCCGCTTCGTGATTCTCGTTTCCGCACATGGGCAGCCGGCGATACTTACAGCATTTATCCCGGACCGCGTAGCAGCATCCGTTTTGAACGGCTGGTGGAAGGTTTGCAGGCTTGCGAGAAAATTTACCTTCTGCGGAAGGAACTGGCAGCCAAAGGGGCCAGTGGAAAGCTGGAGAAGCTGAATGGAAAGCTGTCGGAGTTTACACCGGAAGGCTGGATAAAGATTCATAAGAAGTCGCCTGCGCGGATGGTAAACGAGATGAATGAGCTGTTAAACGGAATGTAACAGGGACTTACGTGCGGAAAATCAGGCAAAGCTGTTTCAGACTTTGTCTGATATCCGTATCTTTGCGCCTTAATTAAAAAAAAACAGTTTCTATTTTATGTGGTTACAATTATTGTTCGTCTTGCTGGCCATTGTGGTCGGCGCACGGGTCGGCGGTATCGGACTGGGAGTGTTTGGCGGTCTCGGTCTGGCTGTTCTCACATTTGTGTTCGGACTGGAACCGACTGCCCCTCCCATTGATGTGATGCTGATGATTGTGGCGGTGATTGCGGCTGCCGGTTGCATGCAGGCGGCCGGAGGGCTGGATTTGATGGTGAAATGGGCAGAGAAAATCTTGCGCCGCCATCCCCAGCGCATCACCCTGCTGAGTCCGCTGGTGACGTATCTGTTTACTTTCTTTGCCGGAACGGGGCATGTGGCCTATTCCGTACTTCCGGTGATTGCCGAAGTGGCCCGTGAGACGGGCATCCGTCCGGAGCGTCCGATGGGAATTGCGGTCATCGCTTCCCAGCAGGCCATTACCGCCAGCCCCATTTCCGCGGCTACGGTCGCTCTTCTGAGCATGCTGGCCGGATACGACATTACCTTGTTTGACATACTGAAGGTTTCCATACCCTGTACCTTGGTGGGAGTGCTGGCCGGTGCGCTGTATTCCATGCGGGTAGGCAAGGAACTGAAGGACGACCCCGTCTATCAGGCTCGTTTAAAATCGGGAGAGTTGTCGGGAGGCAATTACAGTACGGCCGAAGTAGCCCAGCCCGGCAAGGCCCTGACCTCCGTACTGCTGTTTCTGGCTGCCACGGTGGGCATCGTGTTGTTTGGTTCCATCGACAGTCTCCGGCCGTCGTTTCATACCTCAGAAGGGGTGGTGGTGATGCAGATGGCACACATCATTGAAATTCTCATGCTGTCGGTGGCCGCACTGATTCTGCTGCTGACGGGTACCAGCGGTATGAAGGCCGCCAAGAGTTCGGTGTTCAACGCGGGCATGCAGGCGGTGGTGGCTATTTTCGGTATTGCCTGGATGGGCGATACCTTCATCTCGGGCAACATTGCGGTAATAAAAGAAGGAATATTCGGTATGGTGACCGACATGCCTTGGCTTTTCGGCATCGCGCTTTTTGTCATGTCCATCCTGTTGTTCAGTCAGGCGGCTACCATCCGTGCCCTGCTTCCACTGGGGATGGCGTTGGGCATTTCTCCCTATATGCTGATTGCCCTCTTTCCGGCGGTGAACGGCTATTTTTTCATCCCGAACTATCCGACGGTGGTGGCAGCCATCAATTTTGATACCACGGGCACCACCCGCATCGGGAAGTATATACTGAATCATTCGTTTATGATGCCCGGACTTATTTCTACCTTTGTGGCGGTAGGGCTGGGTGTGCTGGCTGTGGCCTTCGTGTGAGGGGCCTTGTAAGAGACTGTGAAACGTCTGGGAGGAATGTGAGAAACGCATTTGCCTGTTGTACGTTTCCTTGGGGTGAACCCTATGTTTCCCGTAGCGGAGCCGTATGTTTTGCTGTCGGGAAACGTACGGCTCCGCCACGGGAAACCTAAAAAATAATGAAGGGCTGGCGATTTATCGTTGTGGCGTTAATGATAATCGCATAAAAATGTAGGTACTTTCGTAAAAAAGTAGCATCTTTGCAGTATGAATTGGATTGAACAGGTTACTATACTTGATTTGTTGCTGAAAGGGTTGATTATCGGAATTGTGGTGTCTGCTCCTTTGGGCCCGGTTGGTGTGCTCTGTATCCAGCGTACGTTGAATAAGGGACGCTGGTATGGCTTTGTCACGGGAGTGGGGGCGGCACTGAGCGATATTTGCTATGCGTTGATAACCGGATACGGAATGAGTTTCATGGACGAACTGATTTTGAAACATCATATTTTCCTGCAGGTGGTGGGTAGCATCATGCTGTTGGCTTTCGGTATCTACACGTTTCGCAGCAATCCGGTGAAATCCCTTCGTCCGGCTTCGGGTACACGCGGTACGTATCTGCACAATTTCGTGACGGCTTTTTTCGTCACCCTGTCCAATCCGCTCATCATTTTCCTGTTCATCGGTCTGTTTGCCCGCTTTTCGTTTGTGATGCCGGGCAGTCCCATCGGTTTTCAGCTGGTAGGCTATCTGGCCATTATCACGGGGGCACTGGGATGGTGGTTCAGCATTACGTATTTCGTCAACAAGGTACGTTCGCGATTTAATTTGCGCGGCATCTGGGTGCTCAACCGCATCATCGGTGTCGTGGTCATGATAGCGGCGGTGGTGGGAATCGTCCTGGCCATTGCCGGCAAATCTTTTTCTTGATAGGATATGTATATTTCTCAACAACTTAAAAAAAAGAACATCGCTGAATACCTGCTGTATATGTGGCAGGTGGAGGATTTGATTCGGGCCAATGGCTGCGACATGGAGAAAATCCGGAAGAACATCGTTGAGCCTTATCCGGCCACGGACGAGCAGAAGCAGGAGCTGGCCCGCTGGTATGAAGACCTGATCAACATGATGCAGCAGGAAGGGGTCATGGAAAAAGGCCATCTGCAGATTAACAAGAATATCATTGTGTGGTTGACCGACTTGCACCTGCGCCTGTTGCGTTCGCCCAAGTTTCCGTATTACACGGCGGCTTATTACAAGGTGCTGCCTTTTATCGTGGAGTTGCGGGCCAAGGGGGGCGACAAGGATGTGCCCGAACTGGAGACCTGCTTCGATGCCCTGTACGGGGTGCTGATGCTGAAACTGCAGAAAAAGGAAATCAGCGAGGGGACGGCCAAGGCGGTGAAAGCCATCAGCGATTTGCTGGCCATGCTGGCCGATTATTATATAAAGGATAAAGAAGGCGATTTGGATTTGGATTAAAATACACAGAAAGATGAAAAAGATATTAGTGACAGGGGCCAACGGACAGCTGGGTAATGAAATGCGTCTGCTGGCGGAGGAACACACAAATTTTGAGTATTTTTTTACGGATGTGGCCGAACTGGACATCTGCGATGAAAAAGCGGTGATGGATTTCGTGACGGCACATCAAATTGACGGGATTGTGAACTGTGCGGCTTATACGGCAGTCGACAAGGCAGAAGACAATGTGGAACTTTGTGACAAACTGAATCATGTGGCTCCGGGCTATCTGGCCAAGGCGGCACAGAGCCGGGGAGGCTGGCTGGTACAGGTGTCTACCGATTATGTGTTCGACGGTACAGCCCATATCCCTTACAAGGAAGAGGATACGCCGTGTCCGAATTCCGTATATGGTTCTACGAAGCTGGCGGGAGAACAGGAGGTGATGAAGTATTGTCCGAATACGATGATTATCCGTACGGCTTGGCTGTATTCTACGTTTGGCAACAATTTTGTGAAGACGATGATTCGTCTGGGAAAGGAAAAAGAGACGTTGGGCGTCATCTTCGACCAGATTGGTACACCGACGTATGCGCGCGACCTGGCTCAGGCCATTTTCGTGGCTCTGGAAAAAGGTATCGTTCCGGGTATCTATCACTTCAGTAACGAAGGGGTCTGCTCCTGGTATGATTTTACCAAAGCCATTCATCGGCTGGCAGGCATTACGACTTGCCATGTATCGCCGCTTCACACGGAAGATTATCCTACGAAGGCCTGCCGTCCGCACTATTCCGTACTCGACAAGACCAAGCTGAAAAAGACCTACGGCGTGGAGGTGCCCTACTGGATGGACAGTCTGGCGGAATGTATTGAAAAATTAAAACAATAAATATGGCAAATCAGGAAATAGCAAGAAGACGAACATTTGCAATCATCGCGCATCCGGATGCCGGTAAGACTTCGTTGACGGAAAAGTTGTTGCTTTTCGGTGGACAGATTCAGGTGGCCGGAGCCGTGAAATCAAACAAAATCAAGAAAACGGCCACGTCCGACTGGATGGATATCGAGAAGCAGCGTGGTATCTCGGTCACTACCTCCGTGATGGAGTTTGACTACCATGACTATAAGATTAATATCCTCGATACGCCGGGTCACCAGGATTTTGCCGAAGATACGTACCGTACGCTGACGGCGGTGGACAGTGTCATCATCGTGGTGGACGGAGCGAAGGGTGTGGAATCGCAGACCCGTAAGCTGATGGAGGTTTGCCGTATGCGTAACACGCCGGTGATTATCTTCGTGAACAAGATGGACCGTGAGGCCAAGGACCCGTTCGATTTGCTGGATGAACTGGAGGAAGAGCTGGTCATCAACGTGCGTCCGCTGACGTGGCCGATTGAAAGCGGTCCGCGTTTCAAGGGGGTGTATAACATCTACGAACAGAAGCTGAATCTTTTCCAGCCGTCCAAGCAGGTGGTGACGGAGAAGGTGGAAGTGGATATCCATACGGAAGACCTGGACAATCATATCGGTACGCCGCTGGCGGACAAGCTGCGTAGCGAACTGGAACTGATTGAGGGGGTTTATCCGGAATTCAATGTGGACGATTACCTGAAAGGGGAACTGGCTCCGGTGTTCTTCGGTTCGGCCTTGAACAACTTCGGTGTGCAGGAGTTGCTCGACTGCTTTGTGGAGATTGCGCCGAGTCCGCGTCCGGTACAGGCTGAGGAACGTATCGTGATGCCGGAAGAACCCAAGTTCACGGGTTTCGTATTCAAGATTACGGCCAATATCGACCCGAACCATCGTTCGTGTGTGGCTTTCTGCAAGGTATGTTCCGGCAAGTTTACCCGTAACACGCCGTATCTGCACGTGCGTCACAACAAGACCATGCGTTTTTCTTCACCCACGCAGTTCATGGCCCAGCGCAAGACTACGGTGGATGAGGCCTGGGCAGGTGATATCATCGGTCTGCCGGACAATGGTACGTTCAAGATTGGCGATACGCTGACTGAGGGTGAAATCCTGCATTTCAAGGGATTGCCCAGCTTCTCTCCGGAAATGTTCAAGTACATCGAGAATGCCGACCCGATGAAGACCAAGCAGTTGAACAAGGGTATCGACCAGCTGATGGACGAAGGTGTGGCACAGCTGTTTGTCAACCAGTTCAATGGCCGGAAGATTATCGGTACGGTAGGGCAGTTGCAGTTTGAAGTGATTCAGTACCGTCTGGAGAATGAATACAATGCCAAATGCCGTTGGGAACCGTTGAGCCTCTATAAGGCGTGCTGGATTGAAAGTGACGATCCGGCAGAACTGGAAGCCTTCAAGAAGCGTAAGTACCAGTATATGGCCAAAGACCGTGACGGACGCGATGTGTTCCTGGCCGACAGCGGTTATGTACTTCAGATGGCACAGATGGACTTCAAGCACATCAAGTTCCATTTCACGAGCGAGTTCTAAAGAAGATAAGATATAAACATATAAAAAGGCAGGAAAGTGAATTATCGCTTTCCTGCTTTTTTATATCCTTAAATTGGGATATTTACTGAATGTTCTATTTTTAGTTTTGGCGTGTCGGTCAAAATCTGCTTGTGTTTTCCATAAATCGTTTGAATATTTTGTATTTTTTATCCTCTCTATTAATTACTATTAATATTAGTAGTTCTACTAAAACTTTTAGTTGTTTGTCCGATAATTTTCATATCTTCGTATAGTATTAATCTTAAATGAGCTGTTTATGAAGAAGCTGACACCAAAAGAAGAAGAAATAATGAATATCTTATGGACCTATGGTCCTTTGTTTATCCGTGAAATGTTGGCATTCTATTCGGAGCCGAAACCACATTACAATACAGTAGCTACTCTGGTGAAGCTGTTGGTAGAAAAAGGCTTTGTCAGTTATCGTGCGTTTGGAAACACCTACCGTTATGAAGCAAAAATAACAGAAAATGAATACAAGGGTTCGGCTATCGGAGAGATTGTTTCTCAATATTTTGATAATTCTTATACCAAGGTTGTTTCTCAGTTTATTGAAGATGAGAAAATGAACTTGGAGGAACTGAAGCAGTTGATAGCTCAGATAGAGGAGGGGAAGAATAATCGTAAATCTTGAACCTATGGTAGTCCTTTTAATCTATTTACTGAAAAGCTCTTTCTGCCTGACATTGTTCTATGGGTTCTATAAGCTACTTTGTGCTTCGACCACTCGCTTTTCCTTGAACCGGTGGGTGTTGGTGGGCGGAATGTTGACCTGTCTGTTATTGCCTTTCGTTTCTCTGGAATTAGAGCATGAACCTTTAGTGCAGTCTCCTTTTAGTCTTATGGAGGAATGGAAACAGCCTGTTGATGTAATATCTGCTTCTGCTACAGGTATGGTGGAGATTACTCAGAAGGAAGCCAATTATTGGGATTGGCTTGTGTTATTGATGGTGGCTTATCTGTCGGGATGTGCCTTCATTCTTTTGCAATGGGTTGTAGGCTATATCCGTCTGTTCCGTTGGATAAACGGGCAGGAATATAAAGAATGTAATGGATTACGATGGGTGTTGTATGATATTCCTGTCCGTCCTTTTAGCTGGGGAACGTATATCGTCATGAACAGTCAGGAGTATGAAGAATATTCTCCGGTCCGTTTGCATGAGGAGATGCATTGCCGGTATGGACATTGTTATGACAATCTGCTGATACAGTTTATCTTAATCTTTCATTGGTGGAATCCGTTGGTGTGGAAACTGAGGTATGAACTTAATGGTGTTCATGAGTATCAGGCCGATGAAGGTGTATTGAATCAAGGCATCGATGTAAAAACATATCAATTATTATTGGTGAGGAAAGCAGTGGGCTCAAGGCTCTACTCTATGGCTTGCGGTTTTACTCACAGTTCACTTAAAAAACGTATATCTATGATGTCGAAAAAAAGAAACAGTAAGTGGGTCCGGCTGCGTGTCTTGTTAGCCGTACCTTTGGCTGCAGGGGTCGTGTATGCCTTTGCGAGGCCGGAAGTGAAAGAAACGGTAGCGGATTATGGTGCAGCTCTTCAAACAAAGGATCAGGGAAAAGAAAAATCCGGGTATGCAGTACAGCAGCAGAATACAGACAATCTGATGCTGGATCATATTTCATCGGAAAAGGCGTATGTGCTGGAATTGTATTGTAACCAGCGGAATCAGTTTCTTTTCGGGCCTGAAAATCATATTTCAAAGAAGAAGTTTGTTGATTATGGAACCATGATGGACGAGGCCAAGAAGCAATTGAAAGACTCTTTCGTCAAATTGTATTCTGAGCAGAAAGAGGAAATGTCTCCTATCGTTGTCCGTTTTGTAGCAGACCGCAATACAAAGATGGGGGCGATAACTATTGCCAAACAGAAACTGGTAAAAGCGTATGATGAGGTCAGACGGGAGCTTGCGAAAACTTATCCTCAGGAATTGGTGAATGAATGTTTGATTTCCCGTTTCTATTATGCTTCTCCGAAAGCATATGCGGATGTACCGGCGGGTGTGGCCGATAAGAATGTTCCGTTGCCGGGATATGAAGTCCGATTTTTGAAAGATAATGTGATAGTAGGTGAGTTGGAGGATTTTTCTCTGGATGAACTTTCTTCGAAAATCAAGCAGTTATGTGAGGGAAATAAGGCTGAAAACCTTTCCGTTTCGCTAAAGATACCTTCAGATGCTTCTGAAGGGGTGGTATATGATATCAAGCAGGCATTACGTGACGGATATATGCTTAAACTAAATCTTATGAGTGGTTTTTAGAATTGATTCGTGTAATAGTCTGTATTTGAAAACTTAGTTTTAAAATTTATGAAACCTTTTTCCTTTTATTTAAGTCTTATATTCGTTGTATCGGTGTTTGCTTCTTGTCAGAAGGATGGTAAAAGCATTGTTACTCCGGTATCCAGTGGTAGGCCTTATGAGGTACTGGTAGTTGCGGATGACAGATGTTGGAACAGTCCGGATAGTGCGCTTTTCCATGTACTTGATACCGATGTACCGGGATTGCCCCAACCGGAACGTTCTTTCCGGATTTCGAGAGTTCGTCCGGAGTATTTTGACCGTAGTACTCGTCTGTTCCGCAACATTATTATTGCGGATATTCAGGACATCTATACGCAAACCAAATTCAAGTATACCCGTGACGCATATTCTTCTCCACAGATGATTATGACTATCCAGTCGCCGAATCAGGAAGAGTTTGCCGAATATGTATCCAAGAATGGACAGGTGATTATTGATTTCTTTACCCGGGCAGAAATGAACCGAGAAGTAAAACTATTGGAGAAGAAGCATAATGATGTCTTGTCTGCCAAGGTACAAAGTTTGTTTGATTGTGATATCTGGATGCCGGTAGAACTGGCTTCGTACAGGGTTGGCCAACAGTTCTTGTGGGCTTCCAGCAACCTGAATGATTTGAACTTTGTTATCTACACTTATCCGTATACCAGCAAGGGAACTTTTACAAAGGCATATTTCATAGAAAAACGAGATTCTGTGATGAAAGCCAACATTCCGGGAGTAAAAGAAGGTATGTATATGGTGACTGCCGATTCTATTTTTGTAGAAGCTCGTAATATTGCAGTGCAGGGTGATTATGCATATGAAGTACGCGGTTTGTGGGAAATGGAGAACGATGCTATGGGAGGTCCTTTCGTTTCACATGTTCGTGTGGACCGTACGAACGGTCGGATTGTCGTAGTAGAAGGTTTTGTTTATAATCCGGGCAAACTGAAACGTGACCAGATTCGTAAACTGAATGCTGCCCTTTATACCTTGAAACTTCCTCAGGAGAAAAAGACGGGAGAACTTCCTATAGACAATCAGATTTCGGAAGAAAAGGTAATGAAAGACAACTTATGAAATATAGTACATTTATTATATCGTTGATTGGTATTCTATTGTCCCGTTGTAAAAGCATAAATTGAATTCGAAGCCGGCATTTCCCTTTTTGGGGCTGCCGAACCTTATTTGCGGGAGGATATCTAGAGATGCAAAAAGCCAACTAATTCACAATGCTTTGTGCGTGAATTAGTTGGCTGATTTTATAACATTTAATGAGTATTTTTTATATCCTTAAATCCGTTTCCTTTGCCAGCTTCCCTTTTTCAGGTAAATATAACTCAACAGGCCGATGGCTCCGGCATATACGTGTTCGGAGAACCAGCATACGGCTACGTCCATTTTCAGAATCAGGATAATGAGGACGATGAAAATCAGGTAGCAGGTCAGGGCAATCATCTCCAGCAGAAAAGCAGCCCGGGTATCGCCTGTACCCGATACGGACTGGAAGAAAATAAATCCGGCACACTGGAAGAGGTAGCTGGAGCAGAGCACCCAAAGCGTAGGGACGGCGGCATCCACCAGGTCGGGCATGTCGGTGTAGATACGGAGCACATACGTAGGCAGACAGGCTATCAGCAGGATGACGGGCCAGACAATGCAGGTGCAGAGCCGTACGTGCTGCCGGATGGTGGGCATGACGTAGCGTGCTTCTCCGGCCCCAATCAGGTTGCTGACCAGAGCGCTGCAGGTGGAGGCAAAGGCTGTAATGGTCATGAACGGCACGCTCGACACGTTGCGTACGATGTTGGTGATGGCCAGTGAACGTTCGCCTAGGTGCTCGATGAAGATGAAGAACAGAAACCAAGTGCTGATGGATACTGCGTTCTGTATCATGGTCCACAGCGATACGCCCATGATGCGTTTCAGTTCCGCCCATTGGAACCTCACCAGCTGGTTCAGTCCGTATTTGGCACTGTCCACCCGCCGCACGGTGTAGACCATGAAAAAGAGCATGGATATCAGTTCTGCCAGTGAAGAACCGATGGCCGCCCCGGCAATGCCCAACGCCGGAAATCCCAGTTTCCCGAATACGAGGATATAATTGAAGAGCACATTCGATGTCACCATGACGATGGAGTTGAGCGTGAGTGTCTTGGTCTGGGTGGTACCCACAAAGAAAGCCCGGAACATGATGGCCACGAACGAGAAGAAAAATCCGAACACTCGCCAGTTGATGTAGCTCACGGCAGCCTCACAGACACGGGGAGACGCTACCACGTGCGACAATATCCAGGGAGAAAACAGTTGGGACAGGGTGAACATGACCAGTGCCATGGCCAGCAGGAAATAAATTCCCTGATAGAAAATGGAACCGATTTTCCGGAAATTGCCTTCTCCGTTGCGGCGGGCAATCAAAATCTGCGAGCCGATGCTGAAACCGAATCCCAGCATGAAGATGGCCAGGTAATATACGCCCGCAATGGCCGAGGCCCCCAGTTCCACTTCGCCCACCCGTCCCATGAAGGCTGTATCGGTCATGCCGATGAGTTGTTCCATGAGCAGACTGATCAGGATGGGGTATGCCACCTTCCATATTTCGCGGTTGGTATATTTCGTATGCATAAAAAACGGGTATCAGATGATGGGAAATGTGGTGCAAAGATACGACAATTCTGCATAAAAAAAGACCATCCTTTTGCAAGGACAGTCTTTTGTTTGTCTTTTTCTGAAAGAAGAATTATGCTTCAGCAGGAGCTTCTGTAGCAGCTTCTTCAGCAGGAGCAGCAGCTTCTTCTTCTGCCTTGGCAGCAGCCTCAGCTTCAGCTTTTGCAGCAGCTTCAGCAGCTTTCTTTTCAGCTACCTTCTTCGCGATTTCTTCGTTTACTTTCTTTTCAGCTTCCAGACGTGCTTTAGCTTCAGCTTTCTTAGCTTCTTCTTCTTTAGCTTTCAAAGCAGCCAGACCTGACTGTTTGTTTTCCTTCCAAGCGTTGAATTTAGCTTCAGCCTGTGCTTCATCGAATGCGCCTTTAGCTACACCGCCCAGCAGGTGTTTCTTCATGTACACACCTTCGCGAGACAGGATGTTGCGTACTGTGTCAGTAGGCTGTGCACCTACCATTACCCAGTGTAATGCACGTTCAAAATTCAAATCTACTGTGGCAGGATTGGTGTTCGGATTGTAAGTACCAATTTTTTCAGTAAATCTACCATCACGTGGTGCTCTTGCGTCTGCAATAACAATTGAATAGAACGCATATCCTTTGCGTCCGTTTCTTTGCAATCTGATTTTAGTTGCCATTTTTTTAAGTTAGTTTTTTAATGTAAATGATTTGAATTATGCTAATAACCCGTATTAGCGGGTGCAAAGGTACAACTTTTCTTTTGTTCTACAAATAGTTGCGCCAATTATTTATTGATTTCGCGCAGCCATTTTTCCAGCTCGCCTGTCCATTGGCGTTTGTAGGGGAAGCTGTCACGGTATCCCCAGCCGTGTCCTCCCACCGGATAGATGTGCAGGCTGGCGGGCACCTTGTTCTTCACGAGGGCGGTGTAGTAGTTCACGCTGTTGGCCACAGGAACCACCGTGTCATCGCTGCTGTGCAGGATGAAGGCCGGTGGGGTTTGCGGAGTGACCTGCAATTCGTTGGAATATTTCTGTTCCAGTTCCTTCGATGGGCTTTTGCCCAGCAGGTTGTCGTGAGAGCCTTTATGCGTGTAGCTCGGGTCCATGGTGATGACCGGATAGAACAGAATCTGGAAATCCGGGCGGGTTTCTGCATCGGTGAAATGGGTGGCAGTGGTGCTGGCCAGATGTCCTCCTGCCGAAGAACCCATGATGCCCAGTTTCTTTATATTCCATTCCGTGGCGTGTTGTCGCATGATGCGCAAGGCTTGCTGGGCATCGCTCAGCGGCACTTCGTGGTGGCCGTTGGGCATACGGTAGCGGAGTACGGCATACGTGATGCCCTGACTGTTGAACCAGTCGGCCATGCTTTTGCCTTCATGCGCCATGGCCAGGTGGGTGTATCCTCCTCCCGGACAGGCGACAATGGCCATGCCGTTACTCTTTTCTGCCGGATAGACGTAGAGAATCGCATTTTTGGTATAACTTGGAGAATCGGTATCTCCATTTTTTTCTTCTACAATTCCGTTGTCGTTCGGGGCGCCGTCGGGCCATACCTTGATTTCAATGGCTTTTTGGGCAAAGAGATGGCCGGAGAGCAGCAGCAACCCCATGAGTAGTAGTTTTTTCATGTGTGTGAAAATTTGAAGGTTATTTTTTTAGTTTCATGCTGGCTTTTACCAGGTAAGCAATCAGCAGCAGATAGACAATCAGTGACACCAGTTCACTCATCGGGTTGCTCAGCCATTCCTCGTGGATGAGGTTGATGTTGCAGTAGCGCATGATGGCACTTACCACTCCCATCAGGGCACCTCCGGCAATGAATCCAGAAGCCAGCAGCGTACCTTTTTCGCCGCGTGCCGTGTTGACGGCTTCGTCCTTGCTGCGGGAAGTCACGTACCAGTTGATGGCTCCACCCACCAGCAACGGGAGGTTCAGTTCCAAGGGGATGAACATACCCAGCGCGAAGGCCAGGGCAGGCACCTTGCAGAAGGTCAGTACCAGTGCCAGTACGGCGCCGATGCCATAGAGCAGCCAGGGGGCACCCACTCCGTTCATCAGCGGGTCGATGACAGCCGCCATGGCGTTTGCCTGTGGGGCAGCCAGTTGTCCGCTGGTGAATCCATACGAATCGTTCAGTACCATGATGACGCCGCCTACGGTAGCCGCCGAAACCAGTGTGCCGAGGAATTTCCAGCTTTCCTGTTTCTTGGGGGTGCTACCCAGCCAGTAACCGATTTTCAGGTCGGTGATGAAACCGCCGGCCATGGACAGTGCGGTGCAGACCACGCCACCCATTACCAGGGAGGCCACCATACCCGTGGCACCTTTCAGGCCCACGGCCACCATGATGACGGAAGCCAGAATCAAGGTCATCAGGGTCATGCCCGATACCGGGTTCGTACCGACGATGGCGATGGCATTGGCCGCCACGGTGGTGAAGAGGAAGGAGATTCCCGCTACCAGCAGGATGGCTACTACGGTATGCAGGATGTTACCTTGCATCACGTCGAAATAGAAGAAGAGTACCACGAGCAGCAGGGTGAACAAGGAACCGAAGGCGATGATTTTCATGGACAGGTCTTTCTGTGTGCGTTCCACGCTTTCTTCGGTCTTCTTTCCCTTCATCTCATTGGCAGCCAGGCTGACCGCACTCTTGATGATGCCCCATGAACGTACGATACCGATGATACCTGCCATGGCGATACCTCCGATACCGATGCTCTTGGCATATTCCTTGAAGATGAGTTCGGGCGACATGTCTTTCACGGCCATGGTGATGTCCGGATTCCAGGCATTCAGCACCTGGTCGCCCCAGAACAGGGAGATACCCGGCACGATGACCCACCATACCACCAGCGAGCCGGCACAGATGATGGCCGCATATTTCAGGCCGACGATGTAACCGAGTCCCAGTACGGCAGCTCCCGTATTGATTTTGAATACCAGCTTGAACTTGTCGGCAATGGTCTCGCCCCATCCGCAGATGCGGCTTGTGAAGTTCTCGTTCCACCAGCCGAAGGTACCTACGATGAAGTCGTACAGACCGCCTACCAGTCCGGCAACGAGCAACGGTTTGGCCTGGTCGCCTCCTTTTTCACCCGATACGAGTACCTGCGTACTGGCCGTAGCTTCCGGGAAGGGATATTCCCCGTGCTTGTCTTTCACGAAATATTTGCGGAACGGAATCAGGAACAGGATGCCCAGCACGCCGCCCAGCAGGGAGCTGATGAACATCTGCATGAAGTTGACAGTCATTTCCGGGTATTTTTCCTGCAGGATGTAGAGGGCCGGCAGGGTAGAGATGGCTCCTGCCACGATGACACCCGAGCAGGCACCGATGGACTGGATCATGACGTTTTCACCCAATGCGCCTTTGCGTTTGGTGGCACTGGAAATACCTACGGCAATGATGGCAATAGGAATGGCTGCTTCGAACACCTGTCCCACTTTCAGGCCCAGGTAAGCAGCGGCAGCCGAGAAGATGACGGCCATGACGAGTCCCCATGTCACGGACCACAGGTTTACTTCAGGATACGTTTTTCCGGGCGACATGAGCGGTTCATACTTTTCCCCGGGTTTGAGTGGACGGAACGCGTTTTCGGGCAATCCCGTCGGTTTTTCTTGTGTCTCTTTCATGAATAATATTGCATTATGATTTGATTAATATTCTTTCGGGTGTCCAAAAGTAGTAAAAATCATTTATATTCATGCAAAAGGCACCTTATTTTTGCGCTGTGGAAAAACGCAAGTACGTTTCCCAGCCCCCTTCCTGAGGCATAAAAAAACAGGAGAAACACCCCGTGGATGTCTCTCCTGAATGAGTATGAAAAACGACTGTTTTTTTAGTTGTTCGCATCGGCTGATGCCGGTGTCATGTCACCTTCCACTACCAAGCGGGTGATTTCGTTCTTGGAATTGGTGCGCAGGGTGATGGTCTTGCGGAAATGTCCGGGGAATTTGCCGGCTCCGTTGTAAGTCACAGTCACCTCACCGCTTTCACCCGGTTTGATGGGTTCCTTCGGGTACTGAGGTACGGTGCATCCGCAGGAAGCGATGGCCTGGTGAATTACCAGCGGTCCGTCGCCCGTATTGGTGAACTTGAATTTGCAAGTCACTTTCGGACTGCTTTCAGAGAAAGCGCCAAAGTTGTATGTAGTCTTTTCAAACGTAATCTGTGCCGTTCCCTGCGCGATGACGAACAGGATGTTCATTACGCACAGCAAGGTAGTAAATAAAATCTTTTTCATGTTCTTTTGTTTTAATCCTTACTTTTGACAACTCCGCAAAGATAGTGTTTTTATGCTAAAGGGGTGAATTTGTGTAGGTTTATTAACATACTTGAAGTGTTGTTATCTGTTTACTTGCTTCACTCCTTTCACGGTTTTTATTTTCTTGATCAGCGATTCCAGTTTGGTGTTGTCGTCCACCGTCACGGTCAGCATGCCCGAAAACAGTCCGTCGTGCGAGTCGATGCTGATGGAACGCAGCAGGATATTGTTTTCCTTATTAATAATGGACGTGATGTTGGTCACGATGCCGATGTCGTCATGCCCGATGATACGGAGCGTGATGGGGTATTGCTTGCCCTGACTCTTTCCGGCCCAGCGTGCCTTGACGATACGGTAGGGGAAGCGGGAACGCATTTCCTTGGCGTTCGGACAGTCGCAACGGTGAATCTTGATACCTCCGTTGATGCTTACAAAGCCGAACACTTCGTCGCCGTAAATCGGGTTGCAGCATTTGGCCAGGGTGAAATCCAGTCCCTTCAGGTTTTGGTCGATGACCAGCACGTCGTCCTTGTAGTCCTTGGCGTCGGTCGGCTGCTGGATGTTGAACGACTCCGCACTGCGGTAACTGATTTCTTCGCGCTGCTCGGTCTCCTTCTTCTGCATGTCGAGGTACTTGTCGATGATATCGTTCACATCGATTGACTCGTCGGCAATGCTTTGGTAGAAATCGGTCACGGTCTTGAAGCCCAGTTTCCGGATGAGGCGCATCAGGATGGCTTCATCGTATTCCATTTTCCGGTTCTTGAATTTCCGTTCCAAGGTTTCCTTGGCAAATTCGGTCTGGCGGGCTGCAATTTCCTTCAGTGCCTGACGTATCTTGTTGCGGGCTTTCGCCGTGGTGACAAAGGTCAGCCAGTCGCGTTTCGGCGTCTGGGTGTTCGAGGTCATGATTTCCACCTGGTCTCCGCTGTTCAGCTTCTGGCGGAGCTGTACGTTCTTGCCATTCACGCGGGCCCCCGTGCACCGGCATCCCAGGTTAGAGTGGATAGAGAAGGCAAAGTCGAGCACGGTGGCTCCCTGCGGCAGTTTGTACAAATCGCCTTTGGGAGTGAACACAAACACTTCGTCCTTGTACAAGTCCAGCTTGAACTGATCCATGGCATCCAGGTCGTTGTCAGCATTCTCCAGGGTTTCCCGGATGGAGTTCAGCCATTCGTCCAGTCCGCTTTCTCCCTTGATGCCTTTGTATCGCCAGTGGGCGGCAAGTCCTTTTTCGGCAATCTCATCCATGCGTTCCGTACGGATTTGTACCTCTACCCATTTACCTTCCGGTCCCATGACGGTGATGTGCAAGGACTCGTATCCGTTGCTTTTCGGCACGGACAGCCAGTCGCGCAGACGCTTGGGGTTGGGCAGGTACATGTCGGTCACGATGGAGTAGGCCTGCCAGCATTCCTGTTTCTCCTTGTCGAGCGGAGAATCGAGGATGATGCGGATGGCAAACAGGTCGTACACGCCTTCGAAGGGGCATCCCTGCTTCTTCATCTTCTGGTAGATGGAGTGGATGGACTTGGTACGTCCCTTCATGTGGAACTTCAGTCCGGCCTCTTCCAGCTTTTTCTTGATCGGTTCGATGAATGCGTCAATGTAGCGGTCGCGCGCCTGCTTGGTGGCATTCAGCTTCTCCTTGATATAATAGTACACGTCGTGCTGCGTGTATTTCAGTGACAAATCCTCCAGTTCCGATTTCAGTTTGTACAGTCCCAGTTTGTGGGCCAGCGGGGCATACAGGTAGGCTGCTTCGTTGGCTACTTCCAGTCGGGCTTCTTCATTCGGACTGTCCTTGATTTGCCGCATCAGGTTCACACGGTCGGCAATGATGATCAGGATTACCCGCATGTCTTCGGCAAACGACAGAAGCAGGTTGCGGAAGTTTTCCGATTCGATGATGGGACTCTTGGAATACAGCTCGTTGATTTTTACGAGCCCACGGATGATGCCGGCCACGTCTTCTCCGTATTCCTCCTTGACGGACTCCAAGCTGCACAAGTTGTATTTCACAGACTCATGAAGCATGATGCCCAGAATCGAGGCACGGCGCATCCCGATTTCTTCGGCTACGATGACAGCTGTCTGCATGTCCTTGATGATGGGGTTCATCTGGAAGACATTCCGCGGAATGGTTCCTTCCGACATGGCTTTTATGAGGTGGTTCTTCAGTTTGCGGCAGTCATCTTTTTGTAACGTGTCTTTTGATAGTAATAACAGCCTTTTGTAAAGCTGAATCAGTTGTTTGTGCTCTTCCGGCGTGAAAAATTCATTGTTCTCCATAATGCCTCGTTTTGTTGTTTGTGGGTAAAGTTACTTTTTTTTCATAGATATGGTACATTCTTACCGTATTTTTTCTATTTTTGAGCATGATTCTGGATAAGAAAAGAATATTCATTACCTAAATAAAACAATATGTTAACACACGAAGACAAAGAATTGTTGGCCAAGAAGGGCATTTCGGAAGAGAAAATTGCCGAACAGTTGGCTTGTTTTGAGAAAGGTTTTCCGTTCCTGAAATTGTCGGCAGCGGCTTCTGTAGAAAACGGAGGCATCATGAAGGCTGAAGACAAAGATTTCGAACGGTATCTTGCGGCATGGGATGCTTACAAGGATGGGGAGAAGAAAATTGTCAAGTTTGTGCCGGCTTCGGGAGCTGCCAGCCGTATGTTCAAGAATATGTTTGAGTTCTTAGGGGCAGATTACGACAAACCGACAACGGATTTCGAGAAGAAGTTCTTCGACCACATCCATGACTTCGCGTTCTACAACGACCTGAATGCGGCTTGCATGGACAATACGGGCAAGAACATTGATGCCTTGTTGTCGGAACAGAACTACAAAGCCATTGTATCCAATTTGCTGGAGGCTGCCGGTCTGAACTACGGTGCCCTTCCGAAAGGATTGCTCAAGTTCCACCGTTATGCCGATGGCGTACGTACTCCGCTGGAAGAACATCTGGTAGAAGGTGCGTTGTATGCAGCCGGAAAAACAGGTGAAGTGAACGTGCATTTCACGGTGTCTACCGAACACCGGGCTTTGTTTGAAAAACTGGTGGCTGCCAAGGTGGGTGAATATGAGGCTAAATATGGTACAAAATTCCATATCAGTTTCTCTGAACAGAAACCGAGCACGGATACGGTAGCGGCCGATATGGACAACAAACCTTTCCGCGACAAAGACGGCAAGCTGTTGTTCCGTCCGGGTGGTCACGGGGCTTTGATCGAGAACCTGAACGACTTGGATGCCGATATCGTATTCATCAAGAACATCGACAACGTGGTGCCCGACCGTCTGAAGGCGGATACCGTGACTTACAAGAAATTGCTGGCCGGTGTATTGGTCACTTTGCAGAAGCAGGCTTTCGAATACCTGGAACTGCTGGACAGCGGCCACTACAGCCACGAACAGCTGGAAACGATTATCCGTTTCGTACAGCAGCAGTTGCGTTGCCGCAGAACCGACCTGAAAGAACTGGAAGATGCCGACCTGGTTATCTATCTGCGCAAGAAACTGAACCGTCCGATGCGTGTGTGCGGTATGGTGAAGAACGTGGGCGAACCGGGCGGTGGTCCGTTCCTGGCTTACAATCCGGATGGAACCATCTCTCTCCAGATTCTGGAAAGTTCACAGATTGACATGAAAGACCCGGAAAAGAAAGCGATGTTCGAAAAAGGTACGCACTTCAATCCGGTGGATTTGGTATGTGCCATCCGCGATTACAAAGGCCGCAAGTTCAACTTGCTGGAACATGTGGACAAGGCTACCGGTTTCATCTCATACAAGTCGAAGAACGGAAAGGACTTGAAAGCCCTCGAATTGCCGGGCTTGTGGAACGGTTCCATGAGCGACTGGAATACGGTGTTCGTAGAAGTGCCGTTGAGCACATTCAATCCGGTAAAGACCGTGAACGATTTGTTGCGTGAACAGCATCAGTAAGCAGTGATTGACCGAAAATAAGAAAGTCCGCTTGTCTGCGTAAGACGGGCGGACTTTTTTGTCTTCATGTATACCGATTTTCTATTTTTACTGCGCCTCTTCGTTTTGCTGCGACAGCTTTTCCCGGTATTCTTTGGGAGAGATACCCAGGTTCCTTTTCACATACTTACCGAAAAACGACAACGTGGGGAAATTCAGTTCGTTGGCAATTTCCTTGATGCTTTTGTCTGGACATTTCAGCAGATATTCCACATCTTTCATGACATAACTGGTAATCAGCTCGGATGCCGTTTGCCCGGAATTTTCCTTGCAGATGGACGACAGGTATTTGGGGGTAACAAACAGCCGGCTGGCATAGTAGCTTACGGCGCGTTCCTTGGGGTAGGACGAAACCAGCAGTTCGATGAAAGCATTGAACAGGTTATTGGAGGAGCTGAAACTGGTGGGCTGCAGCTGGATGTATTTTTCCATAGCATCCTGAAACTCGTAGATGAAGGCCTGTAGAAGAGAGTTGATGAGCTCTCTCTGGTGACGATGGGGGGCTCCAGTCAGTTTGGAGTGCAGCAGATTGTAATATTGATAGAAAAGTTGGCTCTCTTCTTCGTTGAGCGACATAATGGGATGCTGTTCCAGGAATAACCGGGAATACCAGCTGCTTGGACAGGAAGACATGACGAATACGCGTTTGGCATATTCCGGAGAGAGGAGGAAGCCGTAACATTCAAAGTCTTCTTCCGTAGTGCCATGTTTGAGCAGGGTTTGCGGATGGCAAATCAGCAATTCGTTGGGCCCGATGTCGTGAATCTGGTCGTTAATGGATAAGGAGGAATGTCCTTTCACGCACAGAATGGCGAGGAAGAAATCGGTCCTGACACAGGTGTGGGTGAAATCATCCAGTTTATTTGTCAAGTTCAGTAGGATAATCTGTTCGTCCTTATAGGCCACTACCTCTTCCATAATCTCGGTACTGGACATTCTGATGAGTTCTATTTCTTTCTCCATAAATATATTCACTCTGGTTTTCGGATGCAAATGAACTGAATGTTTTCCAATTATCGGTGTTCTATTTTTCCTGATGAGTATTCTGTTTGGGAAATTGTGCCATGTGCGGGAAAAATGGAACACTTCCGAGGTGTTCTATCTATCCTATGTAGTGTGTAATGCCTTTTTCTTTGCGCTCACAAATCGTAGACATACTAAATAGGATAAGATTTATGAAAGAATTGCATTGGATGGCCATAGGCTCATTGGTGGTCTTGATGTCAGGATGCGGAAGCAGAGAGCAGGCTTCGCAGCAGGTAGAACCTGTAAAGGTAAAGGTCATGACCGTAGCGTCATCAGTTCGGAATGAAACCGTCCGTTTTTCGGGTACGGTGCAAGAGGAAAACGGGAGCGCGTTGAGTTTTCCGCTGATGGGAAGAGTGAAGTCGGTACAGGTGGATTTAGGAAGCCGGGTGCGGCAGGGACAGTTGCTGGCTACTTTGGACGAAGCGTCCGTAGAAAGCACGTATCAGGCGGCAAAGGCGGCCTTGAAGCAGGCGGAAGATGCCTACCGGCGTATGAAGGAGCTGCATGAAAAAGGAAGTCTGGCCGACATGAAGTGGGTGGAAGTGCAGAGCAAGTTGCAGCAGGCCCAGTCCATGGAGGCAGTGGCCCGGAAGAACCTGACAGACTGTCGGCTGGTGGCTCCGTTTGCCGGGGTGATTGCCGAAAAGAACCTGGAAGTAGGGCAGAATGTGGTGCCCGGGGTACAGGTCATGAAGCTGGTGTCCGACGACCGTCTGAAAGTACGGATTGCCGTGCCGGAAACGGAAATCATGCACGTGACGAAAGGTCAGAAAGCAGTGATAGAGGCTCCGGTGCTGAACGGCAGACAGGCAGAAGGGGTGGTGATGGAGAAAGGTATCCAGGCCAATCCGCTGTCACGGTCGTATGAGGTGAACATCGGTATTCAGACGCCGCACACGGGCTTGCTTCCCGGTATGGTGACGGAGGTATGACTGCAGGATGCCGACAAGAGTCAGACCTGCGTACTTCCTGCCAGCGTGATTCAGCTGGATGAAAGCAACCGCTATTTCGTGTGGGTGAAGGGAGCAGACGGCAAAGCCTCCAAGCGCGTGGTGACGTGTGGCAAGTTCACGGCAAGCGGAGTAACGGTGGTGGCCGGATTGAGTGAAGGAGAGGAAGTGATTGTGGAAGGCCAGCAGAAGGTGTGTGAAGGCACGCCGTTGGCTATATAAAAATAGGTAAAGCACATGGAAAAGAAACGGAACATAGTAGAGTGGGCCATGCATTATCGCCAGATTGTGATACTGGTGACATGCTGCCTGGTGGCATTCGGTATATACAGTTTGCCGCAGATGCAGAAAAATGAGTTCCCGGATTTTACCATACGACAGGGAATGGTGATTGCCGTGGCTCCCGGGAACACGGTCAATGAGATGGTGGAACAGGTGACGAAGCCATTGGAAAACTACATCTTTACCTACAAAGAGGTGAAGAAGGAAAAGACTTTTTCGACCATCCGCGACGGAATTGTCTTTGTGCAGGTGGAACTGAACGACGACCTGAACAACAAGGATGAGTTCTGGAGTAAGTTCAAGCACGGAGTGGCCGCGTTCAAGTCGGAGCTGCCGCCGAATGTGCTGGCCGTGCAGGTGATGGATGATTTCGCTGAACGAACAGCTCATCGCCGGACAGTTGTTCGCCAAGGGCTTTGTGACCACCGGCGGACGCATACAGACTCCGGAGTATGTCTTGCCGGTGCACGTGGAGAAGACGTTCAACACGCTCTACGACGTGCAGCAGCAGATTGTCTACAGCGATCCCTCGGGCAATGTGGTACGTCTGCAGGATGTGGCCCGCGTGGTGAAGGAATACCCTCATGCCGACAGTTACATCAAGAACAACGGCACGAAATGCATTTTGCTGAGTGTGGAAATGAAAAAAGGCAAGAACATCGTGCAGATGGGCGATGACATCAACCAGGTGCTGGAAGAGTTCAAGAAGGAATTGCCTTCGGAAGTCAATATGTACCGCATTACGGACCAGGCGCAGGTGGTGGGCGACAGTGTCTATGACTTTTTGCGCGAGCTGGTCATTGCCATTGTGGCCGTGGTGATTGTGGTGATGCTGCTGTTGCCGCTGCGGGTAGCACTGGTGGCTGCTTCCACCATTCCGATTACCATCTTTATTTCGTTGGGGCTTTTTTATGCCTTTGGCATCGAACTGAACACCGTGACGCTGGCAGCCCTGATTGTGACCTTGGGAATGATTGTGGACAATTCCATCGTCATTATCGACAGCTACCTGGAGAAAATCGGAGAGGGGATGTCGCGCTGGCATGCATCCATTTACAGTGCCACGCATTTCTTCAAATCCATCTTCTCGGCTACGCTGGCCATCAGTATCACGTTCTTCCCCTTCCTGATTGTGATTCCGGGCATGATACACGACTTCCTGCTGAGCTTCCCTTGGTCCATTACGCTGATTCTGAGCATCTCCCTGCTGGTAGCCATGCTGCTGGTACCGTTCATGCAGTTCTGGTTCATCCGGAAGCCGGTGCCTTCGCACAAAAAGGGTTTCTCGTTCATGGAGTTTCTGCAGACCTATTACAACAAACTATTGGACAAATGTTTTGCCCATCCCTACATCACCCTGATGGGGGGAGTGGCTTCTGTCGTGATAGGTATCTTCCTGATGGGAAAACTGCCGCAGAAACTGATGCCGGTGGCCGACCGTAACCAGTTTGCCGTGGAGATTTATCTGCCTACGGGAACGGCGGTGGAAAAGACCGCCTGGGCGGCCGATACGATGGAACAGGTGTTCCGCAAGGACCCGAGGGTGGTCTCCGTCACTTCGTTTGTGGGCTGTTCTTCGCCCCGTTTCCATACGGCATACGCCCCTCAGTTAGGAGGAACCAACTATGCCCAGCTGATTGTGAACACCAAGGGCAACAAGGAAACCGAGGAGCTGCTGGATGAGTATTCCCCGCGCTACACCGATGCCTTCCCCGATGTGCGGGTAAGGTTCAAGCAAATCAGTTTCAGCCAGGCGGTTTATCCGATTGAGCTTCGTCTGAGTGGTGAGAACCTGGATTCATTGAAAACCGTAGCCGGAAAATACCTGAGCTTGTTGCGCCAGATGCCGGAAATACGGCTGGCGCAGACCAATTTCAGTGAGCCGCAGACTTCGGCCAAGGTGGTGCTGAAAGAAGATGAGGCTTCACGCCTGGGTATCCAGAACGCCCAGTTGGAAACCACGCTGGCCATGCGCTACGGCGACGGACTGAAGGTGGCCCACGTGTGGGAAGGCGATTATGACATTCCGGTAGCCCTGAAAAGCGAGAAAGCCGACTGTGCCGGTTTCTCCGACCTGGAAAACGAGCTGATTCCGGTGTTGGGAGGTACGCAGGTGCCTTTGCGTCAGGTGGCAGAAGTGGTGCCCTCTGTGAAAGACGGGCAGCTGGTCCGCCGGAACGGAGTCTATACGATTACGGTGATGGCCGATGTGCGCCGGGATGTGAATGTGGCTTCCCTGACCCGCGTCATCAAGGAAAAACTGGCTTCTATCCCTTTGCCGGAGAAAGTGACACTGACTTACGGGGGTGACGACGAGCAGGACAACGAGAATCTTCCTCCCATCATGGGAGCGCTGGCCATTGCCGCCTTCATCATCTTCTTCATCCTGCTGGCCCATTTCCGGCGCATCAGCATTGCCCTGCTGATTTTTGCCAGCATGACGCTCTGCCTTTTCGGAACGGCTACGGGTGTACTGATTCAGGGAGTGGATTTCGGTATGACCTGTACGCTGGGTATCATCAGCCTGATGGGTATCATTGTACGTAACGGCATTATCATGATTGACTATGCAGAAGAGTTGCGGGCTACGGAGAAACTCTGTGTGCGCGATGCCATCTACCATTCGGCCTGCCGCCGTATGCGGCCTATCTTCCTGACTTCGGCTGCGGCTTCCATGGGAGTCATCCCGATGATATTGGGCAAGAGTGGACTTTGGATGCCGATGGGTACGGTGATTTGCTACGGTACGCTGATTACCATGCTCTTCCTGCTGACGGTGCTTCCGGTGGCTTATCTGGTGATATTCAGGGGAAGTACCCGGAAACGTGCCCGGTTGGAGGCCTTGGAAAATGCCTGACGGGGCAATTAGGAATCAAGATAAAGAAGAATCATTATGAAAACGAATCGAAACAGAATCATAGCTTTTCTATTGATAGGTGGGGCGTGTGTGAATCTGGCCTTCGGGCAGAAAGCCTACACCCTGGATAAATGTATTCAGGCTGCCTTGACAAACAATGTGAAGATGAAGAATGCCCGTAACGAACTGGAAATGGCCCGACAGGACAAGAAGAAGACGTTTACCAATTATTTCCCGAGTGTCATGGCGGCGGGTACGGGCTTTATGGCGGATAAAGGGCTGATGCAGATGGATCTGGCTCCAGACATGCACATGTCGATGCTCAAGAACGGAATAGCGGGAGGAGTGAGTGCCTCCCTGCCGCTCTTTACCGGCGGACAGATTGTCAACGGGAACCAGTTGGCCAAAGTGGGGGTAGAGGTGAAACGCCTGCAGCAGAACTTGTCCGACAACGAGGTGACGCTGACCACGGAACAGTATTTCTGGCGGGTGGTCACTCTGCAGGAGAAACTCAAGACTTTGGGCAAGGTGGAAACGCAACTGGAGCGTATCTTGCGCGATGTGGAGGCTTCGGTGGAGGCAGGCGTGGTGACACGCAACGATTTGTTGCAGGTGCAGCTTCGCCGGAACGAGACCAAGAGCAGCCGCCTGCAGCTGGAGAATGCGTTGTCCATTTCGCGGAACATGCTGGCGCAATATACGGGCCTTGGCTCCGATTCCCTGGCGGTGGCTTTTTCCGTCGACGATCGGCTGCCTTCCCGTCCGGACAGTCTCTACTGTGACCCGGAGTCGGCTTTGGGACTGACCAGTGAATATGCGCTGTTGCAACAGAATGTGAAGGCCAGCCGTTTGCAATATAAGATGGAGTTGGGCAAGAATCTGCCTACGGTGGCCATTGGCGGAGGGTATGTGTATCATAACTTCTTACCGGAAGACCAGCGCTTCTGGGTGGGGTTTGCCACGGTGACCGTGCCTCTGACCGGATGGTGGGGAGGCAGCCATGCCCTCAAGAAGGAGAAACTCCAAGTGAAGAACACGGAAAACCAGTTGGCCGACCAGGGAGAGCTGCTGGTTATCCGCATGAAAAATGCGTGGAACGGAGTGAATGAGGCTTACGAACAGATGAAGATTGCCCGTCTATCCATTGAACAGGCCACGGAGAACCTGCGTTTGAACACTGATTATTACAAGTCGGGCACCTGTACGATGAGTGATTTGCTCGATGCGCAGACCTTGTTTCAGCAAAGCTGTGATAAATACGTGGAAAGTTACACGGATTATGAATTGAAAAAACGGGAATATCTGCAAGTCACGGGGCGCCGTTGATTGTTTTTTCTTGGTGTGAAAGGTCGTCTGGAAGTACTTCTGGCGGCCTTTCTTTATAAAATACTGCATATTAATTGCATATTAATTTAAAATGGATTACCTTTGCACCGTGATTCGGAACCCGAGGGAGCGGATGGGTCCGCTTGCTTGTGAAGGGTTCGTCACACAAAGTAAAGAATCCCTTGGAGAAGAGAGACAGCCTTCTAGGTCTTTTTCAGGTTTCCCATGAGGGAAACGTACGTTTTCCTCATGGGAAACATACGGCTCCGGGTGCGGAAACGTACGTTTTCGCGCCGAGAAACATAGAAGGTGGGCAGAAGTTTTTCTCATGATGCAGGGAGAGTTTGGAAATCATAAAAGAGTAAAGTATGAGAGTGTACGGAGCATATAAGGTCATTCAGCGGAAAGCGGGTACGGCGATGTACCGGCTATGCCTTTCACGTGCACACTGGTTCAGCGGATTCCTTCACGAAAGTTTGTAAGACAGAGAGTTGCGCCGTTTCTGACGCATGGTGGAAATTGCTTGTAAACTTTTAATTTCGGATTTATTATGTGGAGTATTATATTGACTGTCCTGGCAGGGGTCCTGTTGGGATATGTCCTTCGTACGTGTGATTTTTTGAAGAAAGTGAATCAAACCATTTCGGTCACCATTTGCCTGATGCTGTTTGTGTTGGGACTTTCCGTGGGATATAACCCGTTGATTGTGAAGAATCTGGGCTCGTTCGGCGGACAGGCCCTGCTGCTCAGTGTGGCCGGCATTACGGGAAGCGTGCTGCTGGCACGGCTGGTGTATCTGTGGTTTTTCAAGGAAGGAGGTGAGAAATGAAAGGAAGTCTGTTGGTACTGTCCATGTTCTTCATGGGCTGTCTGTTGGGTTACGTGTGGAATGTGTCCGGTTGGGAAATGGGAGACATGCACCAGTTGTCGCTGTATATCCTCTATGCCCTGATGTTTCAGGTAGGTGTCAGCATTGGGGGAGGCGAAGATTTCAAGGCGCTGATTCACGGTTTCCGGTGGAAGATGCTGTTGATTCCCTTGGCTACGATTGGGGGAACCTTGCTGTTCTCCGCCTTGGTCAGTGTGCTGCTGACCCGCTGGAGCGTGTTCGACTGTATGGCCATCGGCAGCGGACTGGGATATTATTCCTTGGCTTCCATTCTGATTGTGGAACTGAAGGCCCCGGTCATCGGGACGCAGTTGGCCACGGAACTGGCTACCATCGCCCTCTTGACGAATGTCATCCGCGAACTTGTGGCACTGGTGGGAGCCCCGCTGATTTGCAAGTATTTCGGAAAACTGGTCCCTATCTCGGTAGCCGGGGTGACCTCTGTCGATGTGGCCCTGCCTTCCATCATCCGGGTGTCCGGCAAGGAGGTGGTGCCGATAGCCATTTTCCACGGCATCCTGGTGGATATGTCCGTTCCGTTCTTCATCTCTTTGTTCTGCAAGCTGTAAGAACCTGATTCTTGCCCGCCGCGCAAAGAGATGAACAGAACGGGGCAGCCCGCTTAGATGTCCAGCCCCATGATGTAATCGTTCATGTAATATCCGTTGCCGATGGGGAAGTCACCTTCGCGCACCTTCTTCATGCCCATGTGCTCATAAAATCCCAGTGCCGGATTGTGGCGGTTCACGTTCAGTTCCATCCGGCAAGGTTCCGGATGAAGTTCCTTGATGCCTTTGATGGCCTGCTGGAACAGTTGCCGCCCGAGTTTGTATTTCTGGAAGTAGGGGAGCACATAAATCTTCTGCAAGTGGAAGAGGTCAGGCCCTTCCTGCTGGATGGATACGTAGCCGGCCGGTTCACACTCCTCGTAGGCGAGGTAGTAAATGTGGTGCTCCTTTTCCATCTGGTTCTTCAGGCTTTCAGCGGAATACATCCACTCCATCATGTAATCAATTTGTTCCGGGGTCAGAATCTTCTGGTAAGTGACTGGAAAAGTCTGCTTGGCCAGTCCCCGGATAATCTCAATGTCTTCGATTGTCGCTTTTCTGATAGTAAACATAGGCGTTTTGTAATAAATAAGTGTGTTTTCTACAAAAGTACTTTTTCTTTCGATTGCTTTGCTTTTATGGAGATAGAATCTTGTTAAATGTTCTAAAATTATAATACCTTGCAATACATAGTATCTATATAAAGCATATATTTGTGTCATACAAGATAAAAGAGATGAAATGAATGTAGACAACGTAAAATCACAGATGCGCAAAGGGATGCTGGAATACTGCATCCTGCTGCTGTTGCACCGGGAGTCTGCCTATTCTTCCGACATCATCCAGAAGCTGAAGGAAGCCCGGCTGATTGTGGTGGAAGGCACGCTCTATCCATTGCTGACCCGTCTGAAGAACGACGGGCTCCTGTCGTACGAGTGGGTGGAGTCTACCCAGGGACCTCCCCGCAAGTATTACGGACTGACTCCGGAAGGAGAGAATTTCCTGAAAGAACTGGAAAGCGCCTGGGATGGACTTTCCGACACGGTAAATCATTTAAGACAGAACATTTAAAACCTGCATGACATGAAAAAGACACTGACTGTAAATTTAGGAGGCACCGTATATCACATCGACGAGGATGCCTATATCCTGCTGGATAATTATTTGAATAACCTCCGCTATCATTTCCGCAAGGAAGAGGGGGCGGATGAGATTGTGCGCGACATGGAAGCCCGCATCGCCGAACTGTTTGACGAAGCCTTGCGCGGCGGCTTGCAGGTGATTACGATAAAAGAGGTGGAAGAGGTCATTGCCCGCATGGGCAAGCCCGAAGAGCTGAACGACGGGGAGGAGGAAAATGCATCCGCCTCGGGCGAGAAGGCTTATGGCAGCGAATCGACGGGAACCAGCCGTCGTCTGTTCCGTAACCCGGACGACCGTGTCTTGGGTGGAGTCGTATCCGGTCTCGCAGCCTATTTCGGCTGGGACGTGACCTGGACCCGTATCGTCTTTATCCTGGCCGGTTTCCTGATTCATGGACTGATTCTGGCTTATCTGCTGGCTTGGATTATCATTCCGCTGGCACAAACGGCTACGGAGAAATTGCAGATGCGGGGGGAGCCCATCAATGTGGAGAACATCGGCCGGACAGTGACCGATGGTTTTGAGAAAGTGAACGACTACGTACATTCCGAGAAGCCCCGTTCGGCCTTGCACAAGCTGGGAAACGGAGTGGTGGCCGTGTTCGGCTTCCTGCTGAAACTGTGTCTGGTGCTGCTGCTGATTTGCTGTGCGCCCTTCCTGCTGGTCGGTTTGGTGGTACTGTCTGCCTTGCTGATGGCTGCTACGGGGGTGATTGTCAACCTGCCTACCTTTATATATAATATATTGCCTTGGGTGGACTGGAGCAGTGTGCATACCATTCCGGGGGTGATTGTCGGCTTGACCGTGTGCGGACTACTGGTGGTGGGTATTCCCATTGCGGGACTGATTCAAGCCATCATGCAGTCGTTCGGAAGCTGGAAGCCCATGGGTACCTCGGCTAAAGTGGTGCTGGTGTTGTTGTGGATGGTGGCCCTGGCCATAGGAATCGTGCTGATTTTCCAGGTGCCTTTCCTGACGGAGCCCCTTCTGACTGTTTCTTTCTGGGGAGAGTTCCTCTGATTTTGTCAGTCTCCATAGTGTGTCTGGAGACAAGAATGTCACATAAAACGGCCAAAATGGCAGTCCGTGTCAGGAAAAAATGCTGGCACGGACTTTTTTTTCTTCTGGCATGACATTTGTCTTTTATAGGGCGTAACGCTTCGGCGCTACAGAATTAACTGATTAGAAAATAATAAAAAATAGATACAATTATGGGAAAGATTATTGGTATTGACTTAGGAACAACAAACTCATGTGTTGCAGTATTTGAAGGTAACGAACCGGTGGTAATTGCCAACAGCGAAGGTAAACGTACCACTCCTTCAGTTGTAGGTTTCGTTGACGGTGGCGAACGTAAGGTAGGTGATCCTGCCAAACGTCAGGCTATCACAAACCCGAAACGTACGGTATATTCTATCAAACGTTTCATGGGTGAAACTTACGATCAGGTTCAGAAAGAAATTGCTCGTGTACCTTACTCAGTAGTAAGAGGCGACAACAACACTCCGCGTGTAGATATCGACGGACGTCTGTACACTCCGCAGGAAATCTCAGCCATGATTCTGCAGAAGATGAAGAAAACTGCTGAAGATTACCTGGGTCAGGAAGTCACTGAAGCTGTCATCACCGTTCCGGCATACTTCTCAGACTCTCAGCGTCAGGCCACTAAGGAAGCTGGTCAGATTGCCGGTCTGGATGTAAAACGTATCGTGAACGAACCGACTGCAGCTGCATTGGCTTACGGTGTGGACAAGTCTAACAAAGATATGAAGGTAGCCGTATTCGACCTTGGTGGTGGTACATTCGATATCTCTATCCTGGAATTCGGTGGTGGCGTATTCGAAGTATTGTCAACTAACGGTGATACTCACCTGGGTGGTGATGACTTCGACCAAGTAATCATCGACTGGTTGGTTCAGGAATTCAAGAACGACGAAGGTGCCGACTTGACTACTGATCCGATGGCTATGCAACGTTTGAAGGAAGCTGCTGAAAAGGCAAAGATTGAATTGTCTTCTTCTACTTCCACTGAAATCAACTTGCCGTACATCATGCCGGTTGCCGGTGTGCCTAAACACTTAGTAAAGACATTGACTCGTGCGAAATTCGAAGCTTTGGCTCACAACTTGATTCAGGCTTGTCTGGAACCTTGTAAGAAAGCCATGAGCGATGCAGGTCTGAACAACGCAGATATCGATGAAGTCATCTTGGTAGGTGGTTCTTCACGTATCCCGGCTGTACAGAAACTGGTTGAAGACTTCTTCGGTAAAGTTCCTTCTAAGGGTGTAAATCCGGATGAAGTAGTAGCCGTAGGTGCTTGTATCCAGGGTGCCGTTTTGAACAAGGAAGCCGGTGTAGGTAACATCGTATTGCTGGATGTCACTCCGTTGACATTGGGTATTGAAACAATGGGTGGAGTAATGACCAAGCTGATTGATGCCAACACGACTATTCCGTGCAAGAAGAGTGAAGTCTTCTCTACTGCCGCTGATAACCAGACGGAAGTTACCATCCACGTATTGCAAGGTGAACGTCCGATGGCTGCTCAGAACAAGTCAATCGGTCAGTTCAATTTGACAGGTATCGCTCCGGCTCGTCGTGGTGTGCCTCAGATTGAAGTTACATTCGATATCGATGCCAACGGTATCTTGAAGGTATCTGCCAAGGATAAGGCTACGGGTAAGGAACAGGCTATCCGTATCGAAGCTTCATCTGGTTTGAGCAAGGAAGAAATCGACCGTATGAAGGCTGAAGCTGAAGCTAACGCAGAAGCTGATAAGAAGGAAAAGGAACGTATCGACAAGTTGAACCAGGCCGACAGCTTGATCTTTACTACTGAAAATCAGTTGAAAGACCTTGGCGATAAGATTCCGGCCGACAAGAAAGCTCCTATCGAAGCTGCCCTCCAGAAACTGAAAGATGCTCACAAGGCTCAGGATTTGGCTGGTATCGATGCAGCAAGTGCTGAATTGCAGACTGCTTTCCAGGCTGCAAGTGCAGAAATGTACGCTCAGACTGGTGCACAGGGTGGTGCTCAGGCAGGTCCTAATGCTGGTCAGGCAAACAACGGTCAGAGTTCAAACAGCAAGAACAATGATAATGTACAGGATGCTGACTTTGAGGAAGTTAAGTAATTAAACAATAGACATCCATAAGGAAAGGGGTGTGATTCAATTGAGTCACACCCCTTTTTTGTTTTTATATAAGAATTACAATACGCCAATAGCCACCGTGATCTGCTCCCTCTCTGACAAGCAATCCTTTGGCTTTTAGATTTGCAATCTGCATTTCAATGGCTCGTTTACTGACTCCTATTTTTTCCGCCATCTTATCTTGAGATATAGAACCATCTGATATTACAAGGTCAAGAATGCTTTGTGCAGTCCGTCCCAATCGCTTTTGTTTCACCGAAGATTTTTTCATCCATAGAGTACTTTTCGAGGCTGCTATTTACTCTGTTGCCCACTTCCTCTATAGGTATCCTTCCGTTCTCTCCCCAATTCAAATTATAGAATGTGGTATAGAAAGAAATTGCTTCCGTTTGATATTGTGGTTCTTTTCCCGGCATGAAATTAGGCAGTTTCTCCGTAAGTTCCCGCATTTTCCTTAAGCTCGAACCACGTTTCTCCATATAGTCCAATTGGGTAAACATATCCGCTATAACAGGGTTCCGGCGCATGGACGGTACTTTGTATATGTCCCGGTCTTAAATTTGTGTACCATCAAGCATTGCTCCTGGTGATACCAATTCTACCCGGTCATCATAGATGTCAATATGTACTTCACCACCCATTACTGTGTTTACTCCATAGAACAAACTGCCACCGTCCGTATTGGCAAAAGCCGACACGGATTTAAGCCATGACTTTACTTTCTTACGCTCCAGCATTTCCTTGAAATCGTAAGACGAGCATTCCGCTATAAGTATGTTATCGTGTATTTGCATGATTTTCTTGCTGTTGTATGGGTACAATACTCCAATTTCAATTACAAACATACATAAAAAAGCTTATTTCCCGTCCAGCTCGAATGAGAAAATCGGATTAGGGAGAATGAATCTACGTAAAATCCATTCCTGAATATAATTTTGTAATAGATTTCTGAGTATTTTCCATACCTTTGTATATGTGATAATTAATAACCAAAGGAATCGTGGCAAAGAATTTTGAAATACGGAATAGTACGGCAGAGTTTCTTACCTTTATTGCCGAGGGGAAGGAGAATGGCATACAAGTGTTATATAAGGATGAAACAATTTGGGCAACCCAAAAAGCTATGGCTGAATTGTTTGGCGTTGACAGAACGGTCATAACCAAACATCTAAAAAACATTTTTGAAAGTTTAGAATTAGAGCAAGAATCAGTATGTGCAAAATTTGCACATACTGCCGAGGACGGTAAAACATACAATACCGCATTTTACAACCTTGACGCCATAATTTCCGTTGGATACCGCGTTAATTCTATCCGGGCCACACAATTCCGCCAATGGTGTACATACGTTCTACGCCAGTTTGCCATCCGTGGGTATGTCATAGATAAAAAGCGGATGGAAAACGGCTCATTCATCGGGGAAGATTATTTTGAGCATCTGCTTGCCGAAATTCGCGAGATACGTCTGAGTGAACGGCGCTTTTACCAGAAACTTACAGATATATACGCTACAGCCATAGATTATAACAAGAGTGCGCCCACAACACGTCTGTTTTACAAAAAGGTGCAGAACAAAATGCACTATGCGGTACATGGACATACGGCAGCGGAACTGATTGTTGACCGTGCAGATGCACAAAAAGAACACATGGGCTTGACTACGTGGGAGAAGGCACCGGACGGTAAGATAGTAAAGCCGGATGTAAGCGTTGCCAAGAATTACCTCAAAGAAAATGAATTAGAGGCAATGGGACGTATCGTCAATAGCTTTCTTGATATAGCGGAAGATATGGCAAAACGCCATATCCCGATGACAATGGAGGATTGGGCAAAACGTATAGACAAATTTCTGGACGTAACGGACCGGCCGATTCTTGCCGATGCAGGAAAGGTCACGGCTGAATACGCCAAAGAGTTTGCCGAAACTGAATTTGAAAAATACCGCGTCATTCAAGACCGTCTGTTTAAGTCCGACTTCGATAAACTGGATGACAAAGATTTGCCCTCACTTGATTTTACACCAGACAACCCATAATCAAGTCATGAAGAAATCGCAACTGTTACTGAAAAAAGACTTAGTGATGCAGTTTTTGTTGTCATTTAACATTGATATTTTCTGCGTTTTCCTTTCGTTATTTTCGGTGGAAAATCGTACTTTTACAATAAAGAGCTGTGGTTGCTTATGGATGCTTATTTTCGGGTTTCCGCTATATTTGCAACACGTTCACGCAAGTTGCTCATACAGAGATACTGTTGACTTTGAGGAAGGAAATAATATCGGTAAACAACGATAAACATCCATAGAAAAAGGTATGGAACCCAAGTGGTTTCACACCTTTTTTTGTTTTTATTAGAGTATGTATGCTATAGATAGTGCTTACTTTATTATGGATTTTATTCCATAAACAATGTGACATCATGTCCTAAGTACTGTTCTTTTTCCTCTGGGCCAATGATGAAAAACGTAGCTTCTATTCTATCATTCCGTAAGTAACCGATGAAGCTAAGTATATAACTGTCGGTAGTTTCATGGGGCTTCAGTCTTTTTCCATAAGGATTTTTTATGACGATGGTATCATTATTCATTTCATATTTTGATTTTCCTTTCAAAAGATATAACGTATTTTTGGTTTGGAAAGAAACAGAATCACTGCTTGTAAAGGTGAGGGAAAGACTCTGAGTACTAAAAGTTTTTCCTATAAGCCTCGTAGAGTTTTGTGTACTTTGATTTTCTGGTAAATCTTTAGAACAAGAAAAAATAAATGCACACAATGAAATAATTAATAGAGATTTTTTCATAATGTTCAGGTTGGTAAAAAATATGGTTCTTTATAGCACTGGACCCTTGGTGATTCAAGGAACTTATTATTTTTATGATAACAAAAAAATAGACAGGATGGTTCATTTGCGAATTCACAAATGAATAGATGTTTATAATTGGGTTTGTGATTTCAATAAAAAACTGTCTCAAAATGAACTGCACCTCAAAAGTTAGATACAAAACTTCTGGGGTGCAGTTCATTTTTTTAGGAGGAGATTAATGCCGCTTGTAATTATATACCTTGAAGTTGTTGATGCGGCTGGAAAACTTTCCGGCCTGTTCCAATGGGAATACCAAGGTGCATGAGCGATACATTTTGTCCTTTCCATCTTCGTTATAGTATAAAGTCTGCTTGCCTAGTTCTTCTACCAGCTTTCCGTTTACGTAGAGACGGGTAGACTGACTGTCGCCTTCAATGGCCAAGTTTGTTTTACCCGGTTTTACCCGATAGTCGAAAGTGTAGAGGTAACCGTCGCGGGCATAACCTAACATACCGCTGAGCGGGTCTGACAGATAAAATACAGCATCGCGTGAACGGAACAGCTCGGTACCTTTAGTTTCATTGGTCCCTTCGATGTTAAAGCTTACGGTATAATCGTAGCCTATTTCGCGGTGTGGAGTCTTCATGTTCGGATATACAACGTCTGCTTCATAAACCAGTTCTTTACCGCTTCCGATACGACCCAGAATATTCACTCCCGGAGCCTCGCTCAGAGTGATGCGTTTCTGGTTGAATTCAGCATAAGGCAGTTTGGTGTCTTTACCGGTCCACATCTTCACGGCCATAGTCTGCATGGCTGGGAATACACGATGGTGTACATCCTGCATGGAGATGCCGTTCCCTACATGGTCGTTCCATACGGCGAACATACCGCCCAGAATGGACGGATCCTTCTCGTCGAATACTTCATCGCCTATTATGGCCGGAGTCCAGTTTTCGTATAGATACTGGCAGTTCAAATAGTCGTTGTAATAACCGGCCTGTGGTACGATATAAACCAGTCCGTCAGGAATACAAATCATCTTGTAACCCAGCTTTTTCATCTCACGAGGTTGTGCGTAGTTATTGTACCACAGATTCAGAATCACGTTGTCCACTTTCACGGGAGTGTCACCCTGCGCATGTGTCAGGGCCCCCCAGGCACATGCCTGCTTACCGTACTTCTCCACATATTTAATGTAATGGTCGGTGAAGGCGCGGAATTGCTCTACCACTTTCTTGTCCTTGTTGGAGTATTCGTCGGTGCCGATATTTACCCGCTTGCCGCGGAACACCGGATTATCGCCTTCGAGATATTCCTTGAACAGTCCGTCCATAAATTTATAAGTCTCCGGATTGCCCAGGTCCAGATGGTCCATGCCATAAGTTTGGCTGCCAATCTCAGGCTTATAGTGTGTGAAAGCCAGGGAATGAGCCGGAGCATCAATTTCCGGAATGATTTCCACATAGTTATTCTCGGCCAGTTTCTGTAGGTCGATAAACTGTTGTTTGGTGTAGAAACCATCCTCGGCGGTCAGGCCTGGATAAGTGTCGCACTCCAGACGGAAGGCGGCATAAGTTTTGTTCCAGTCGTTGTCAAAATATTGTTTGAAGCCGTTGTCGTTCAGATGAAGCTGCAGGGTGTTCATCTTGTAGTAAGCCATGAACTTCACATAGTCACGCAGGAAGTCGATGGTAAAGAATTTGCGGGCACAGTCGAACATAAAACCACGCACGGCATAGCTCGGAAAGTCGCGCATGGTTCCCTTGGACAAACTGCGGGTATCCGACTGCTCTGTCATCTGTAACAGGGTACGGGTGGCCCAGAAAGCGCCTGAAGTTTCCGGTGCAGAGACAAGTACCCGGTCGGTAATCCGGATGTCATAACCTTCTTTTGGCATCTTGCGGTCGGGTTTGAGTTGGAATACAAAGTCGCCGGCTGTGGACTTGCCTACGGACACTGGCATATACACGCCGAACATTTCTTCATAGTCGGCTGCAAAAGCTTGTGCCACACGGAGCAGTTCCGTTTCTCCCGAGGTACATACAATCCGTGATGAGGCGGTTGGTATAAATTGACCGTCGCCTCCTTTCCATTCCTTCAGTTCCGGAATAACGAAAGGTTTGACGTTTTGTGCCCATACGGCACCTGACAGACGGCATACACTGCATGCCAGTAAAACTATCTTTTTTAGTATTCTCATATTGGTAATTTATAGATTAGTAAATAAGTCACGAAATGTACAAATATTCTCTGGCTTTGTTATAAATATTGGGGGTAGATGTGGTGTGATTTATGTATTTCAGTGGCTTATCCTGTTTTCGTTTTTTACGAAGAATGATAGGGAGATGGAAATTTATATTTATTCTCCCAATCTGAAATCTTTCACGTGATCAGCAGTCAGCTGTAAATTTTCGAAGGTGGAAATACATTCGTTCGATTGAGGAGCCTGGCTACAGATACCCAGATAAATCTTATCCCCATATTCGTTTTTATAGAGACGGACCATCTGCCATGTCTTGCCGTCCAACGAATAGTAATTGGCTATGGTTTGCGTGTCGGATGATATTTTAAAATAAATGGATTCTGTATCCTCATTTACCACCTCATGGTTGTTGTCATCGGAGGTACCGATGGTTCGCACGCTTACCACCCGATGGGTTCCTCTTTCATCTTGCTCAAAACACAACTTCTGCCACAGTGTGTCATTGGCATACGCAAAGAGGACAGCAGCGTTGTAGGTTCCTTCCGGAATGAAACCCGTTTTGACCTTGGCAGAATACGTGAAAGGTTTCTTGTTGTCTATTTCCATAAAAAGGATGGCGGCATCATCTTGTGATATTTTTCCGTTAGGATCACAGAAAAAGTCTGCCTGAGGTTTGGCACGGAAGGTGACGATACCTGCTGAATCACTCACTTGTTTTTCGGCTCCGTTGAGCGATTTGGTAAAATGAAGGCCATTTAAAGAGACGTTACAATCTGTCAGTCTGGAGCTTTCTGCAATTGGTTGGGTCTTGTCTGCTGTTGGATGCGAGCAAGCGGCTGTCATTATCGTAGCCATCGCTAAAAAAAGATATTTTTTCATGATACTTGTTTATATTAAAAGTTTATGATTCATTCAATCTGAGAAAGGGCTTTCTATTTTCAAAGTCGTTATTTGGGCACATGTTCACTTTATGCTGAGATTTATACAGGAAAACCGACTTTGTCTTGCTCGGTGATCTTTCGTAAGACACGGCAAGGATTTCCGGCAGCCACGACCCCTGAAGGTATGTCATGAGTGACCACACTTCCAGCACCAATCACGGTATCATCGCCTATCGTAACGGCGCTGAGGAGTATGCTGCTACCTCCAATCCAAACGCGATTTCCTATCGTAATCGGTTTCGGAACTAAGGCACCGGCTATCCGTTCAGCCGGATCAAGTGAATGATTGGCGGAGTATGCACTTACATTCGGTCCTAATAACGTGTGATTGCCTATTGTGATCTGTCCGCAATCAAGCAGGGTACATCCGAAATTAATATAGACATCACTCCCAATCGTAATGTTTTTTCCGAACTCGCAGGTAAAGTTTGGTTCCAGCCAAACACGTTCACCCACTTTCTTGAAGAGTTGCCGCATGATTTCCTGACGGCGTTCAATTTCGTGGTCTTCGGTACGGTTAAATTCCTTGAATAGTCTTTTGGCTTTCACTCTTCGTTCAAACAAATCCGCATCAAAGTCATTACAGATTTGATGCGCCTGCATTTTATCCCATTCTGTCATTTTTGTTTTGGTAGGTTTTATTTTAAGTAAGTGATTAAAATGTTCTTATATCCGTATAAAATAGGAGTATCGTCTATATAGAAGAGATGCGGATGTCGCCATCGCGTCAATGTAAAGATGGTGGAACCTTTTGCCTTCTGAGCAATATTTCGGCTGTTTGCTTAATCAACTAATCCCAGCTTTTTTGCTTTATGGCATGCTTCGGTAGTATTGTTCACTTGCAGTTTGGCTATGATATTCTGCCGGTGACGGTCTACCGTATGTTTGCTGATTTCCAGTCTGTCTGCAATCATTTTACTGGATTTTCCGCTTTGTATCATTTGTAATATGCTTTTTTCCCGGTCAGAAAGAAGTTGACTCTCATCCGTGAGAAGAATTTTTTTCTCGCCTGTCATCGTATTTATCAGATAAGCAGCTTCACTATCTTCTGAGGTCAGATTGTATAAGCAGAGAGAATAGCTTATCCCTTGTTGCCCGTCTCCTGCGAAATAGAAGATGCGATGCTTCCAATAGTGGTATTCACCCTCTTTGTTACACATTCTCATGGTATTTTCAAGATACCAGGAAAATATATCTTTTGAATGAGAGGAAGATATCTTGCGGAAGAAAGTCAACTCTTGCAGACATCGTTTTTTCCAGTCGTCCGGATGAATCCGGTTGTAAATCTCTTCTTCCCATACTGACTCCACCGTTTGAATGGTGCCTGGTTTACCTAGTCCCAATATTTTGCAGGACTTTCCGAAGAAGATATGGCTTTTTCCCGTACGCAAATTACTTAATACGGCAATGGAGTTTTCGCAGATAGAGTAGGACTGTGCGATAAGACACAGGCGTTGTTCCTCGTCTTGTGCATGTACTCCATCCATTTGTTGATGGAACTTTTGGTTTAATCTCTCATCTATTTCTATCATACATTCAGTTTACAGTGCCACAAAAGTATACAAAGTTTTTTCGAACCAAGATGAAATGAGTGTGTTCCTGATAAGATATGGTTATAAATCAGTATGGAGAAAGTGGTTGTTTTTCCTCTTGTAATGCAAATTTCTTACAAAAATCATTAGTCATATCATAAATTTCTGTACTTTAGGCGCTGAAAAGTCTTACGCTTACGTTAACTATCAAACAATGAAAAGGAAACTTTTATTTATATCGGTTTTGTGGCTTTGTTGCAGCGCAATCTGTTCTGGTGCATGCATAGATGAAGTGCGTACATTTTATACGAATTATATGACGAACCTTTTAAATGTAGATTCGAATAATGAAGCATTGTGTAAGAAGTATTTAACCGAAGAATTGGCTGCCAAACTCCATAGAATGGCTTATGCTACTGGAGGCAATCCGATTATACGGGCACAAGATGTGAATTCAGATGCAATCAAGACATTGAATGTAAGAGAAATTACAGACGATTGGTATATGGTAAGTTATCTTTGGGATGAAAAAGATAGTACCAGTCTGGTAGAGATTCCATTGAAAGTGGGATATGTGAATGACCAATGTAAGATTGTATATATTACCCCGATTGAAAGCGATACCCAATATGGAGATGAGTGGTTGTCTTGTTTTGAAAATGTAGCTTCTGATAAAATAGATAGTTCGTCGGGAAAATCATTGGTCGAAAGTTTTTATAAAGTTTATTTGGCTACCTATTGCAGCATGTGCAGCGATTTGAATGTCAGGTTGCAGTCTTTACGTCTGTCGAACCTGTCTCACACAGCTTTGGAGCAATTCAAGAAAGCAGAACAGGAGTATTTGCAGGACACTTTCGAGGGCTATGACCTTTTGGTTACGAATTTTGATTTCGACGGAATGTGGTTCAAGAGTCTGAAAGTCCTTCCGTTGGGCACTGATAATTATCAGGTTACTTATCAGGCAGGAAAGTACACACATCAAATGAATATTCAGACTACATACCAAGATGGCAGATATTGGATTAGTGCCATCACTGGCGTTCAATAATGCTACTCCGTTATTTCTTTCTGCTCAGTTCCGCCCGTATGCGGCTGAGCGACTGAGGCGTAATCATCAGATAAGAGGCGATGTGCTTTAGCGGGACATGCTGCAGCAATTCTGGATTCTGTTCCAGCAAGGCAAGGTAACGTTGTTTTGCCTGTGCGGCTCCTCCGTTTATCATCCAGTTTTCCATGTCCAGAAACTGCCGTTCGAAAATGATTCTTCCGATGTTGGCAAAGGCGATGGAAGAGGCGAAAAAAGTCTCCATCTTTTGCTTGGAGATGCGGAAGACCGTGCTGTCGCTCATGGCTTCGATGGAGGTAAGAGAGGGACGGTCGGCCACGTAGCTCCACGAAGAGAAGAGCGTGTCTCCCTCGGAAGCAAACCAGAGTGAAATGTCTACTCCGTCGCGCAGATAATGTCCTCTCCAGATGCCTTGGGCCACCAGGTAGAGACTGCTGTTGCGTTCCCCTTCCCGTACGATGTGTTCCCCTTTCCGGTAGGTGAGCCGTTCCATCTGTGCCAGTAATTGCTCGGATTCCGAGGCATTCAGTCCATATTTTTCGTGTAGTATCTCGCTAAAAGTTTTCATTCCTTTGGGTATCTATGTCGCTACAAAGGTAATAAAATCTTAGCTTCGTTTGCCGCGGCAATAGAGAGTGAGGACAAAAAGGAAGGTCAGCAGCTCGGAAACGGGGACGGCCAGCCAGATTCCCGGTACGCCGCACACCAGAGGCATCAGCCAGAAACAGAGCAGAATGAGGATAAATCCGCGCAGCAGGGTGATGGCCATGGCAGGGCGGTCGCGTTCCACACTCTGGAAGTAGCCGATGGATACGATGTTGATGCCGAAGCATACGAAGCCGGAAGCAAACAGAGGAAGTCCTTCGACGGCCAGGTCGTGTGCCGGATAGCGGCTGTCGATAAACCAGGAGGCTATTTGGGAAGAGAACAAGGCTGTGACGGCGAATACGATGATGCCGCAGGAGATGGCAGTCAGCAGGGCCAGTCGGAAGGCTGCCCGCACGCGTTCCGGGTGTCCGGCCCCGAAGTTGTAGCTGAGAATGGGTTGCGCCGACTGGGCGATGGCATTGTACACCATGAAGATGATGGGGAAGAAATAGCAGGCGATGCTGTAGGCGGCTACCCCGTCTTCACCCAGGTAGTGGATGAAGACGTAGTTCCCGGCAAACATCATGGTGGCGATGGCTGCTTCGCAGAGGAAACTGGACAATCCCAGCTTGCACATATAGCCGGTGTTGCGGAGAGTGAGCCGCAGGCTTTTCCAGGACAGCTTGACTTTACACAAACGGAGGACGCGCTGAGGCTGCATCAGATAAACCAGAATCATTGCGGCACCGACGATGTAGCCCAGACTGGTGGCCAGGGCGGCTCCGAACATACCCCATTTGCAGATGAAGATAAACAGGTAGTCCAGGCCGATGTTGAGCAGGGCAGGGATGATGTTGCACACCATGGCGTAGTTGGGGGAGCCGTCCAGCCGCACGAAGAACATGCCCGAGCTCAGCAGGGCACTGAATACCAGGAAGGGCACGAACCAGTACATGTATTCGGCGGCGAGGGGCAGCAGGCGGGGCGAGCTTCCCAGCAGTAAGGCTATTTTTTCCACGTTGCAGAGAATGACAGCGGCGTAGGCGATGAGTAATAAGGAGGAAACTACGACAGCCTGCGTGATATTGATGCGGGCCACCTTTACTTTTCCTTGCGACAGGTGAATGGAGGCCACGACCGAGGCACCGATACCGAACATCAGTCCCACGCCCGTATTAATCAGGAAGAGGGGAGCCGTGATGTTGACGGCGGCCAGGGCATCGCTGCCGATGCCTTTCCCCACGAAGATGCCGTCGGTGATGATGAAGATGGCCGAGAAAATCATTCCCAGTACGGTAGGGATAAGTAATTTCCGGAACAATTTCGGAATGTCCATGCTTCCGAAGTCAATACTGTCTTTCATGTTTTTTCTCTGTTTCTTTGATTTGGCTGCGAAGGTAAGTCAATTCCGACACTAAAAAATTCACAAATGATAATAAATCACAGCCTGAAAGGGGGGCTTCGAAAATGTCCTTGCGCTTTTTCAGGGATGATTTAAGGCAAAAAAGCGCCTCGGATTACCTTATTTAACGCCTTGATTCTCCCTCGTTTCACAACTTTAGTGTACTTTTGCACACTTATTATTTTTGGAGGATAACGAGAGGATATTTATGGCACAGTCTAGAGAGATGACATCAGGGCCGAGTCTGCCGCTGATTTTGAATTTTACTTTTCCTTTGTTGCTGGGCAACCTGCTTCAGCAGACGTATTCGCTGGTGGATGCGGCCATTGTGGGACGATTCCTGGGTATCAATGCACTGGCTTCCGTGGGAGCCAGCACGTCGGTGGTTTTCCTGATACTGGGATTCTGCAACGGGTGTTGCGGTGGTTTCGGTATTCCGGTGGCCCAGAAGTTTGGGGCCCGCGATTATGTCACGATGCGGCGTTATGTGTCGGTCAGCCTGAAGCTGGCGGCCGTGATGTCGGTGGCGGTGGCCATTGTCACGAGTCTGCTCTGCGGGTTCATCCTGCGTTCCATGCAGACACCTGAGAATATTTTTGAAGGAGCTTACATCTATCTGCTCATCACGTTCATCGGCGTACCGTGTACGTTCTTCTACAACCTGCTTTCCAGCATCATCCGTGCGTTGGGAGATAGCAAGACCCCGTTCTGGTTCCTGCTGTTCTCCACGTTGCTGAACATTGTACTCGATTTGTTCTGTATCCTGACGTTGGGATGGGGTGTAGCCGGAGCGGCCATCGCTACGGTCTTCTCTCAGGGACTTTCGGCTTTGCTGTGCTACATCTATATGTACCGCAAGTTTGACATCTTGAAAACCGAGCCGTCCGACCGCCGTTTCCGGAAAGACCTGGCCCGTCAGCTTTTGTCCATCGGGGTGCCGATGGGCTTGCAGTTTTCCATCACGGCCATCGGCAGTATCATGTTGCAGAGTGCGAACAATGCATTGGGTACGGCCTGTGTGGCTGCCTTCACCGCAGCCATGCGTATCAAGATGTTTGTGATGTGTCCGCTGGACAGTTTGGGTATGGCCATGGCCACGTATTCCGGACAGAACTATGGTGCCGGAAAGCCCGACCGCATCTGGATGGGTATCAAGTCGGCCACGCTGATGATGCTGGTCTATTCCGTGGTGATTGCCATCGTGATGTGGGGATTGGCCGACAAGTTTGCCTTGCTGTTCATTTCGCCTGAGGAGACGGAGATTATGAAAGATACCGTGCTGTTCCTGCACATCAACACATCTTTCTTCATCCTGCTGGGCTCGCTGAGTATTCTCCGCTACACCATTCAGGGGGCAGGCTATACGCGGCTGGCCATGTTTTCGGGCGTTTCAGAAATGGTGGCCCGTGTGCTGGTCAGCCTCTTCCTCGTGCCGGCCTGGAAGTTCTGGGGCGTCTGCTTCGGCGACCCGACGGCCTGGCTGTTTGCCAACCTGTTCCTGGTGCCGGCTTTCATCTATGTGTACCGCCGCTTGAAGGAGATTGTGGCGAAGGAAGGACGGGTGCCCGTCAATTCCTGATGGGCAGTCGTTTCCAGACGGCAGGCGGTATCAGGTGCCAGAGGGCTACCATGATACGGTAGCGCCAGTCGATGAGGGCGATGCGTTTCTTTTTCTCCAGGGCCCTGACGATGTGACGGGCCACTTTCTCTGTGGACATCAGCATGGGATAGTGTTTGCCGTCGTTCAGCAGGCCGGTGGCCACGAATCCGGGCCGGATGTCGGTGAACCGGATGGGGAGATGCTGCATGCAGGCCAGCTGTTCCAGGGAGTCGATGTAGATATTCTGGAAACGCTTGGTGGCGGAGTAGGCCGGAGCGGCTCCCAGTCCTTTGGTACCGGCAATGGAACTGATGACAGCGAGATGTCCTCCTTGTTGCCGGGCAAAATAGCGGAACGCGGCGGTGACCATCCGTACGAATCCCGTTCCGTTGGTCTCCAGTGTCTGGAGTTCGATGTCCGGTGCCAGTGCGTAATTCTGGTGGCCGACGCCTGAACAGTGCAGGTAGAGGTCCATGCCTCCCATTTCATCAATCAGTTCCTGCAGGCGGTCGGGTGCTTCTGCCTGACAAATGTCGATGGCCCGGATGTGGATACGGTCCGGAGCCAGCTGCTGCAATTCTTTCAGTTTTTCTTCGCGTCGGCCTGCCAGTCCGAGTATCCACCCCTTTTGGAGTAGTTGCAAGGCCGTTTCTTTTCCGATGCCGGAAGTGGCTCCTACGATGAGAGCCCGCTGGATAGGTTTCTTTTTCATCAGTTGGTACGTATTTCATAAAGGAATTCCTGCGAAAGCGGGAGTCCTTCGGTAGGGTTACAATGGATTTTTCCGCACAGGGGCATTTGCGGCTGGAGCGGTTTCAGTTCGGGCGAAAGGTGGTTGCAGAAGGCCGTATAGGAGTGGTTGTTCCTGCAAGGTCCTGCATCGTCGCGATACACCAGTACGTAGTGGTTCAGAGGGCGGGCATGCACCAGCTGGTTGATTTGCAGGGCCAGGTCGCGTGCTTCCCGCGGTGAAATGCGGTCGAACAGGCTGGAGAGGTTGAAAATCACCAGCTCGGTCAGTACCGAGTGCGCCTGCCAGAATGTCGGTTTCACGGCCGACAAGCGGGGATACGAGCTTGTCTGAATGTGCTTGTAGGCCGTGGTCTGGAAGAAGGCTTCGGCGGTTTCCCCCATCTCCTGCAAGGGATAGATACCCACATAGGTCAGGTCCAGGTGAGGCAGGGAACGGCACACATCGGCAAAGGCCAGTCCCGAGGCGCCCGCCTCATAGGAGAGGTCGCAGAATACCACCCGGCCGGAGACTTTCCGAATCAGGTCGTACAGCCAGTTGCCGCTTCCGGTGAAGAGGGCCTGTGCTGCCGCATATTGTTTCCGCAGGTAGAAAAAGTTGTATGCCTGGCAGAAAGTCTGCGGAGTCATCTCTTCGGGCAGGGCACGGAAGTCACACCGGCCGTAACCCGTGGCTTCGCGGTAGTGGGCCTCGCTTGCCTCCCAATCCTGCGGAGGCGGCACCAGTTGCTCGAAAGCCTGCTGGAAGTGGGCGGGCAAGGAATAGCTTCCTTCCTCCAGTTCCCAGTTCCGGCGGTAAGACGGGAGGGTGAAATTGCCTTGGCAGAACGATTCGGCATCTGTTTCCAGGTAACCGTTGTGCAGGCGGATGTATTCCAGCAGTTTGTAGAACGTAAGGTTGGCTCCGAGAATGTGCGGGTTGCCGGTCAGCAGCAGTTGCTTGCGGGCCCGGGTCAGGGCCACGTTCAGCTTGCGGTCTATCAGGAAGGTGTCTTCCTGGAACGTGTGGGCCGTCAGGAAATTGAGCTGACTGAAATTCTGTACGGTAAACGAGTAGATAATCACATCCCGCTGGCTGCCCTGGTAGCGTTCCACCGTATCGATGGAGATGTCCAGCAAGGCAGGCAGTTGGAGGCGGGCTATCTCTTTCCGGATCATGGCAATCTGGTTGCGGTAGGGCACGATGACGCCTACCGTCCGGTTGGGGTCGAAACGGGACTCCGTCAGGCGGTAGATATGAGCCAGCAGGGTGGCCACGATGCGGGCCTCGTGCGGGTTGGTCTTGTCGGAGCCGCTGAGACTTTCGGGTACTTCTGCCGGGATGAAGACCATTCTCCGTTCCAGCAGCAGGCGGTCGATGGGGTCTTGGGCAGCCAGTCCGGCCTCGTAGGGTGTTTCTTCCAGCTGGTGGGGAAGCGGCACGCACTCCAGTTGTTCCCGGTAGTAGAAGGTCTGGTTGGGGAATTCGGCAATGGCCGGGTGCATGCGTCCTTGCCGGCGGAGCACACTGCGGCACGTGTCGGGACTCGACTTATACAGGCGTTCGAAGAGGGAGTTGCGGCAGTCCTCCAGTCCGATTTGCCGCAGGAGGGGGTCGGTGACGACAGCTTCTTCGGCACTCTGCTGGGCGATGGCCGGAAGCTGCTTGTAGTCGCCCACCAGTACGAACTTGTCGATGGCGTTATGCTGTTGATGGCGGGCCGAGAGGATACCGAGCAGGTCGGGCTCCAGTATCTGTGAGGCCTCGTCGATGAGTGCCAGCTGGAAATGCTTCAACGTGAAGAGGTTGAGGCGGCTGTTGAGGGAGGTGGTAGTGGCCACGAAGATACGGGTGCGGTCTATTTTCTGCCGGATGTCGGTCAGCTTGGGACAGTCGGCCAGGCTGTGCTTCAGCAGGTAAGGCACGAAACGCTTGTCGCATGACAGTTCGCTGCCGATGCGGATGAACGGAGTTTTCCCGGCAATACCGGAGTCGAGGAGCATGCCGCAGATTTCGTCCACCGCCCGGTTGGTGTACGACAGGAGCAGGATGGACGTATCCGGTTCGCTCAGGGCTTCCTCCACCATGTAGCGCAGGGCGCAAGAAGTCTTCCCGGTACCCGGAGGGCCTACCAGCAGGAAGTAGTCCTTGGCTTGTTTCTCTTTCCGGATGAGTTCGTTGAAACGGCCGTATTCGCCGTTCAGAGCGACTTCCTCCTCTTTCAGTTCGGGGGTACGTACTCCCAATAAAAGTTCTTTCCGGTCGGCCCGGGCCGACAGAAAGGCATACAGCCCGCGGAATCCGTTGTTGGCCGAGGTATCGGAAAAATCATGTTCGATGGCGAAAAGGTCGTCTCCGCCCCCGATAATATCTTTGTTCTGCTGTCCGTTGCGCAAGACCAGTGTCATGCGGTCCGGGCGCAGTGCCAGGATGTTTCCCTTCATGAGGATGTGTTTCCGCAGGTCGGGTTCTCCCTGGTAGGAATACAGAATCACCATGTCGCCCGTCCGGAAGTTGGGCAGGAAATCTTCCTCTTGTGTCGGAATGTGCAGTTCGATGAGGTCGTATCCTTTGCCCGGTCCGCTGCTTTGTTTCTGCAGGATGGTCAGTCCCAGCAGGATGTTGCCGGCCTCCAGTTTCTCGTGCAGCGGGATGTGCCAGTTGCCGGCAAATCCGTGCGAGGTATCGCTGTTTCCTCCGGTCTTGCTGAGAATCTGTTCCTTTGCCACGAACGTGAAGAAGCGGTTGAAGTAGGCCCGTTCCAGCGGGGTGCAGCGTTTCAGGGTATTGATGGCCGTCTGCAACTGCGGTTCCTGGTAGTCGTTCCACAACTTTCCGCCCACCTGCAACTCGTTCAGCAGGTCGGTGCTGAGGGAATCCACCACTTCGCCGATGGCTCCTTCGCCCAGCCGCATCTCGTTGTGCACGATGTAGTTGCGGAGCTTGATGCTTTCCCGGAACAGGTTTTCGGCAAAATGCTCCAGCAGCAGTCCGTCGGCATACTTGGAATAGAGCAGGAAGGTCTGCATGTGTTCTGTTTCCTGTCCGAAATTGTATCGCAACACGCCCTGATAGAGCATCATCTGGATGAAATGGTCTTCCTTGTGGCGGTGGTTGTATTCGTCACGCTTCCCGGCCTTCTGCTCGATGAGTACCTGAAAGTCTTTCTGCATCATGTCCACACGTCCCTGCAGTCCCAGTCTCTCACAGATGAAAGAGGCTTCGAGCAGGGTGTTCTTCTTGTTGAAATGCCGGATGTTGCGGGGCAGCACGTCGTGTACGAACGAACGGATGTTCATCATCTGGGCCTGTGCCTGGGCATGGAAATCGGCCGGGAGTGAGCAGGTACAGAAATCGAGGGCCGAAGCGGCAAAGAATGTCTGGATACTGCGGGGGTAGGTGACCGGCTCCTGGGGCTGTTCGTTGATATAGTCGTCGAGAAACTGGCTGGCCAGGTTACCCATCAGGATGGGAGCCGTGTGGGCTCTCGGCTTGATTTTGTTCATGAAATAGTTGAGTGGGTGGTGGCCGTATTCCCGGAAGCAGGCCGCCAGCGAACTGATGTCAATCAGGTAGTCGGGATGGATGACGATAAGGTTCGGAATGTAGTGGTTTTCTTCGTCCACGCGCACGTCGAGCAGGTTCAGGGGCAGGTTTTCCGTCAGCAGTTCTTTCAGATACAGCAAATCGTCCTGATAGCCTCCCTTGGCATAGTTGATGATGATGAAAGGGTCGGCCTCGCTGTCGGTCGCCGCAAAAATCTGGGTGTCGTTCCAGCTGGTCACGGAAGCCCGCACGTAAGGGATGTGCGACAGCCGTGTGCCTTGATAGGGACGGTTGGAATGGGGGATTTCCGGAAGGATGGAAGCCGGGATGTCTTCTTCAAAGCCCAGCGAGACAAAGCGTACCAAGGCACGCAGGTCGTAAAGATACTCCTGCATGTCGGCCTGAAAACGGTCGCCCATGGCTGCGTTGCAGTTGCGGCGCATGGTCTGGATGGCATACCGGTCGGAAGGGGTCATCTTTTTCTCCTTGCAGATGTAGTCCAGACGGGAAAACAAGTTGGCAAAGGAGAGGGTGACCCCCGTGGTCAATTCATAACAAGCCTGCTCCAGCACTTTGTGGAGCAGGATGTATTTGGCTTGTAAATTGTCGGGAGCGGCCGTCGGCTGACGGTGAATCTGTTCGATGCGACGGAACAGATCGAAAGACTGGAGTTCGATACGGGACATGTGCAAAAAAAGCAAGTCGGCGTTACTGTTTGATTAAGTGATAGATACGGTAAGCCTTGGTGAGTCCGCGGAATTCTCCGTTGTACTGGTCGGTCACGTCTTCCTTGATGAGGCTGACCGTGGTTGTGCCTTCAGCCGGTTCGGACGCAGCCGTTCCTTCAGCCGTCGTTTCGTTTTCAAACAGCATGAAGGTGTATTGCTGCTTGGTGCTTCCGGCCATGGTCGCTTCAATGCGCAGGTAGGGTTCTCCCGTGTCTTCCGCATATTTGAGGGTACGTTCGAAAATACCGAGTTGATAGTTGCCGGTGCTGTTCGGGAAAATCCTCAGTTCTCCATACGACAGGGTTGCATCCGAATAGATGAGTGAGATGCGTCCTTCTGGCTGTAGGGGCGATTCTTCCACGATGCGTGCCTTCAGGGTTGCTTCATCTCCTTTGGTGAGGTCGTCGCCTTCCACTGTTGCATCCAGGCTTTCCACCCGGTATTCATCCGTGGGGTTGCAGACCTGGATGGATACGGTGTAGCTGTTTCCTTTCCGGTCGGAAATGGTGGTAGAGGTCTGGCCGATGCTGACCGGAAGAAAGGTCAGGGTTTCTCCATCGTAGCGGTAGTCTGCGATGGTGGCATCTCCGTTTTTGAGGGTGTAGTTTCCTTCGCCTCCCCGGATGAAGAATTTTTCACCCGTGCTGAACAGGCTGAGTTCTATCGTGCCGTCGGTTATTTTTTGCTGGTTGTCCACGCTGACGAGGTAAATCGGACCGTCATTATTTTTGCAGGCTGCGAAGAGCAGGATGCAGGTTGTCAGGAACATTCCTTGGATAAATTGCATGAGTTTCATAAGTCGTATAGTTGAATTCTTGCTCAAATATACGACTTTTTTAGAACTTGTGAAGGGTATGTAGCAAAAACTAAGGTCAGTCCGTCTTGCTTTTTCAGGTAAAAGCGGCTGTGACTGTCTGAGTACTTCCCTTGCAGTACTCTAGTACTCCCTTGGCAGTACTGTAGTACTTCCTTTGCAGTACTGCAGTACTTTCTAGGAAGTACTGGAATCGGATAAAGTGCTTTCAATCAGTTCTTTTCTTTTAGCGTATAGTCGCCCGCTTTTTCGTCAATCAGGTGCTGCAGCTCTTCCAGTGACGGAACTTTTCCTTGGAAGGTGATGACAGCTTCCGGCGGAGTCAGGGTGACTTGGGCGGTAGCGCCTTCTACGGTGTTCAGCACTTTTTCTACCCGGGTGCGGCAGTGGTCGCACATCATGCCTTCCACCAGGTAGGTCTTTTGGACGCCGGAAGCAGCTGGGGCAGGAGAGGGAGCGGCTGTCGGTGCCGGCTGTACGGGTTCCGGTTGTGCCTCTAAAGGTTGTACTTCTGTGGGTTGTGTTTCCACAGGTTGTATTTCCACGGGACAAATTTCTTCCGCAACGGCTGCCGATGCTTGGGCATGTGCCAATTTTTTCCGTTTCAACCGCAGGCTGTTGCTCACTACGCTCACACTGCTCATGGCCATGGCAGCGCCGGCTATCATCGGGTTCAGCAGGAAGCCGTTGAGGGGATACAGGATACCTGCTGCCACGGGGATGCCAATCAGGTTGTAGATGAATGCCCAGAACAGGTTTTCGCGGATGGTGCGTACCGTGGCTTGAGAAAGGCGGATGGCATCGGTGATTTTGTTCAAATCGGAGGAAATCAGGGTCATTTTGGCCACGTCCATGGCAATGTCACTTCCTTTTCCCATGGCGATGCTGAGGTCGGCCTGGGCCAGTGCGGCACTGTCGTTGATTCCGTCGCCTACCATGGCTACCACTTTCCCTTGGTGTTGCAGTTCCTGAATGAACCGCGCTTTCTGCTGGGGAAGCACTTCTGCCTGGAAATGGGTGATGCCACATTGTTCCGCAATTTTCCGGGCAGTTTCCGGATTGTCGCCGGTCAGCATGTAAGTGGAGATTCCCATTTCCTGTAATTGCATCACAGCTTCTTTGGAGGTCGGCTTGATGCGGTCGGCAATGGCCACCACTCCCAAGGCTTGCTTCTCATCGGCCAGCCAGATGACGGTCTTGGCTTCCTCGCTCAGGCGGGTCGCTTCTTCGGCCAGGGAGGCAGGAATGGCAAGTCCGTGTTGCTCCAGCAGGCGACGGTTGCCGGCATAATAATAGGTACCCTTGATTTTTCCGCGGACACCCAGTCCCGTCAGACTTTCGAACCCTTCCATGGGGAGAGGTTGCGCTGCGAGATGGCGTACGATGGCCTGTGCCAGCGGATGTTCCGACGCACTTTCCAGGGTGAAAAGGATGCGTGACAGGGGTTCTTGCGACAAGCCGGCGGAGAGGTCGGTCACGGTCGGGTGTCCTTCGGTCAGGGTACCGGTCTTGTCGAGGACGATGGCATTGACCTTGCGGGCGGTCTCCAGGCTGTCTGCATCTTTAATCAGGATACCGTTCTCGGCTCCTTTCCCGATGCCCACCATGATGGCGGTCGGCGTGGCCAGTCCCAATGCGCAGGGGCAGGCAATGATGGTCACGGTGACAGCGGCCAGCAGTCCATGGGTAAATCCGTTCTGACTATCCAGCAGCACCCATGCCAGAAAGGCCAGCAGGGCGATGCTCAGGATGGTGGGAACAAAGATGGCGGCAATGCGGTCGACCAGCTGTTGTACGGGGGCCTTGCTGCCTTGTGCTTCCTGTACCATGCGGATGATGTGGGCCAGCACGGTTTCGCTGCTCACCTTGTCGGCGGTGAAACTGAAACTTCCTTTCTGGTTGATGGTGCCGGCAAAGACTTTTTCGCCGGGGACTTTTTCCGTGGGAAGCGGTTCGCCGGTGAGCATGCTCTCGTCTACATACGAACGTCCCTCATCTACCGTACCGTCTACGGGTATGCGGGCGCCGGGTTTCACCAGCAAGCGCTGTCCGGCTTGTACCTGTTCCACGGGAATCTCTTTTTGGGTGCCGTCCAGACTCAGCAGGGTGACGGTGGCCGGTTGCAGGCCCATCAGTTTCTTGATAGCCTCGGAGGTGTTGCCTTTGGCTCTTTCTTCCAGCAGTCGCCCGAGCAGGATGAACGAGATGATGACACTGGCGGCTTCAAAATAGACATGGGGATGAATCCCGCGGCTCAGCCAGAATTCCGGCCAGAACAGGTTGAAAAGGCTGAAGGCATAGGCGATGCCCGTGCTGACGGCCACCAGCGTGTCCATGTTCGACGTGCGGTGTTTCAGCTGTTTCCAGGCATTGCGATAGAAATCCCGCCCCAGCCAGAAGACCACGGGGGTAGCCAGTATCCACATCACATAGTTGGCATAGGTCCAGTCCATGAAGCACATGCCGATGACGGCTACCGGAATGGACAAGGCCAGGGAGCAGAGTGTGCGGAACTTCAGTTTCCGGTATTTCTGTACGTGTGCGTCTTCTGCAATTTCTTCTTTGTTTGCGCAGGTTTCAATGACCAGGTCGTAACCGGCTGCCTGGATGGCACTCTTCAGCGCTTCCGGTGAGCAGCTTTCGGGATTGTATTCCACGGTGGCGGTGGCGGCCGCATAGTTCACGCTGGCATGATAAACCCCAGCCTGTCGGTTCAGGGTCTTTTCTACTCGTGCGGCGCAGGCGGCACAGCTCATCTCCAGTACAGGGAATATTTGTGTGGTTTTAGTTGTGTCCATAAAGTCTTTATTTAGAATGGGACAAAATTACAACATTCCTGTCGGATTCTAAAATTTCTGTTTCATATTAATTTATCAAGATAAGGAACGATTCTTGAACAGAATTAGTTACATTTGCGCAAAATAAAATACAACTATTATGTCGGAATTGGCCCCTCTTATCAGTGATTTGGCCTTGATTTTGATCAGTGCCGGAATTATCACGTTGATATTTAAAAAATTAAAGCAGCCCCTTGTGTTAGGATATATCGTGGCTGGTTTTGTGTGTAGTCCTCATTTTGCGTTTACTCCTTCGGTAGCGGATGCCGACAATATCCAGACGTGGTCGGAGATTGGTGTGATTTTCTTGCTCTTTGCCTTGGGACTGGAGTTCAGCTTCAAGAAACTGATGAAGGTGGGCGGTTCGGCGGTTATCTCGGCCTGTACCATTATTTTCTGTATGATTATGGTCGGTATTTTCGTGGGATGGTTGTTCGGCTGGAAGCAGATGGACTGTATCTATCTGGGAGGTATGCTGGCCATGTCGTCCACGACCATTATTTATAAGGCGTTCGATGATTTGGGATTGCGGCAGCAACGCTTTGCGGGCTTGGTGCTCAGTATCCTGATTCTGGAAGATATCTTGGCTATCGTGCTGATGGTGATGCTGTCCACGATGGCGGTGAGCAAGAACTTTGAAGGCAGCGAGATGATTTACAGCATCGGCAAACTGGTGTTCTTCTTAATTCTGTGGTTCGTGGTCGGGATTTACCTCATTCCGTTGTTTCTGAAAAGGTCTCGTAAGCTGATGAGTGATGAAACGTTGCTGATTGTGTCGTTGGCCTTGTGTTTCGGCATGGTGGTGCTGGCGGCACGGGTGGGATTCTCTCCCGCTTTCGGAGCTTTCATCATGGGTTCAATCTTGGCCGAGACCATTGAGTCGGAACACATCGACAAGCTGGTGGCTCCGGTGAAGGACTTGTTTGGGGCCATCTTCTTTGTTTCGGTCGGCATGATGGTCGACCCGAACATGATTGTGGAATATATCTGGCCGATTCTTGCGATTGTGGTGGCCATTCTGGTGGGACAGACCATTTTCGGTACGGGAGGTGTGTTGCTGTCCGGCCAGCCGTTGAAGATTGCCATGCAGTGTGGATTCAGTCTGACGCAGATCGGTGAATTTGCATTCATCATTGCCGCATTGGGTGTCAGTCTGCACGTCACAAGTCATTTCCTGTATCCGATTGTGGTGGCGGTATCCGTCATTACAACTTTCCTTACTCCGTATATGATCCGTTTGTCGGGCCCTGCCTATACTTTTATAGACCGCCATTTGCCGGTGTTCTGGCGGCATTTGCTGGAGCGGTACACGGCAGGTGTGCAACCGGTGAACCATCAGAACAACTGGAAGAAGCTCCTGATATCCATCGTGCGTATCACCCTGATTTACCTGGTGCTTTCCGTAGCGATGGTGGTACTCTCTTTCAATCTGTTCCTTCCGTTGCTGGTATCCGCCGCGGGGGATTTCTGGGGTAAGGTGGCAGGAGCTGTGATAACCATCGCCTTGATTGCGCCTTTCCTGCGGGCCATGATTATGAAGAAAAACCATTCCATCGAGTTTAAAGCGTTGTGGGCAGACAGCCGTTTCAATCATGCTCCCTTGATATCCATCGTGTTGCTGCGCATCGTTTTGGCCGTGTTGTTTGTGATATACATCATCAAACATTTGTTCCAGGCTTCCGTGGCACTGATGGCGGGTATCGCCATTCTGGTTGTATTGCTCATGATTGCTTCCCGTTTCCTGAAAAAGCAGTCCATCGGGCTGGAACGTACGTTTGTGCAGAACTTACGTTCGAAAGAGGTGCGTAAGGCGTATTTGGGAGAAAGCCAGCCGGAATATGCAGGGCGCTTGCTCGACCGAGACTTGCACTTGTCGGATTTTGTCATCCCGGCCGACTCGCTTTGGGGAGGGAAGACCTTGATGGAGCTGGACTTTGGAAAGAAATATGGAGTGCATGTGGCTTCCATCATCCGGGGGGCGCATCGGATTAATATTCCTGGCGGGGAAAATCGAATCTTCCCCAACGATAAATTACAGGTAATCGGTACCGATGAGCAGTTGTCCATTTTTTCCTCCCAGCTGGAAATGGTCGCGAAAGGACATACGGATGAGGATTTTGAGGAGCATGAAATGTATCTGAAACAGTTTGTGGTATCGCGTAAATCGCCGTTCTGCGGACGTACCATCCGGGAAAGCGGTATCCGTAATAAATACCATTGTCTGATTGTGGGAATCGAATCGGCAGATGACAGTAAGCTTCGGCAGCCGGAGGTTTCCTTCACCTTGCAGAAGGGCGATGTGGTATGGGTCGTAGGGGAGGAAGAAGACCTGAAGACCTTGTTTGCGGTATCGGAAGTTCCTGAGCCTGAGGCAGCAGAATGAATAAAAACTAAAAAGAAACGGGCTTTGCAAGAGTGAAATCTTACGAAGCCCGTTTCTCTTCTGAATAGCTTTCTTTGTGTTATTCGTCTCCTTCTTCACCGTCTTCTTCCTCGTCGAAGTCAAAATCATCCATGTATTCCGGTGTGAAGAACTCGTCCAAATCTCTGCGTTCCTTTTTGGTAGGACGTCCGGTACCTCTTGCACGGTCTACGAAGCCGCTGATTTTGCTCATCTCCAACAGTTCATATTGGTCGGGTGTCGTGACGTTTTCCATTACATCAGGAACCAGTTTGGCCCCCACTCGTTTCTCGATGGCCTGCAACACCTTGAAGGAATAGGTAACGGGTGGTTTCCTGACCTGTACCACATCCCCCGGTTTGACCGTCCGGGCAGGTTTGGCCTGCGCGCCGTTGATGGAGATTCTTCCTTTTTTGCAGGCTTCGGCTGCAATCGTTCTTGTCTTGAAGATACGTGCGGCCCACATCCATTTATCTATTCTTGCTTCTGGCATGTGCTTATTTGTTGTTATACTGGTTCATGGTATTGTTCAGTCCGGCCAGGCAGAAACTCTTGATGATTTCCTGCGCCACTTCCAGGCGTTCCGGCATCAGTTTCATGGCTTCCTCGTCGAAATGTCCCAATACGAAATCGATTTGTCCTCCCCTTGGAAAATCGTTGCCGATGCCAAAACGGAGGCGGGCATAGTTTTGAGTCCCTAAGGTAGCGGCGATGTGTTTCAGTCCGTTGTGTCCGGCGTCACTGCCTTTTCCTTTTAGGCGCAATGTACCGAAGGGAAGGGCCAGGTCATCCACTACGATAAGCACATTTTCCAGAGGAATTTTCTCCTGTTGCATCCAGTAGCGTACAGCGTTTCCACTGAGGTTCATATAGGTGGACGGTTTGAGCAGGATTAACTGTTGTCCTTTTAACGACAGGTGTGCAGTAGCTCCATAACGTCCATCGCTAAAAACAATATTGGACGCCTTAGCCAAGGCGTCCAATACCATAAATCCTATATTATGACGGGTTTCACGGTATTCTTCACCGATATTCCCCAGTCCAACAATCAAATATTTCATTGAAAGGATTTTTGAGTGTGTAGGTTACTGAATTATTTACCTGCAGCAGCCTGAGCACCACGAGCGGCACGAGTCAATTTAACTGCGCAAACTACAGCTTCTTTTGCGTTCAGCAATTCCAGACCTTCGTAGTTCAATTCACCTACTTTGACAGTCTTACCCAATCCCAGCGGAGTTACGTCGATAACCAGACGTTCCGGGATGATGTTGTACAAAGCTTTCACTTTCAATTTACGGATCTGCAGAGCCAATTTACCACCGGCTTTCACACCTTCTGCCAAACCTTCCAGTTTTACAGGAACTTCCATTACGATAGGTTTGTTTTCATCAATCTGATAGAAGTCTACGTGCAGAATCTTGTCTGTTACAGGGTGGAACTGGATATCTTTCATGATGGCATTTACTACTTTGCCATCGATGTTCAAGTCTACTACATAGATGTGCGGTGTGTATACCAAATTACGCAAGCCTTCTGTAGGAACAGTAAAGTGAGTAGCAACTTGGTTGCCGTTTTCATCTTTCTGGATTCCGTACAATACGCAAGGAACACCATTTTCTTTACGAAGTTCACGAGTGGCTTTCTTACCTGTTTCAGTTCTTAAAGAACCTTTGATTTCAATTGATTTCATTTTCTAAAAATTTTGTGTTACTCTAAATTAAGTTGATTTTCTTTGCTTAATTCGCCATCACACGATGTGGTATATCACACGATGAGCTTGAAAAAGCGGCGCAAAGGTACGCATTTTTTTTTGTTTTCCAAATATTCCCCTAATAAAATCCTGTAATTCAGCTGAAATTGGTAGGCTGAGTTGCTTTTAGAAGTCGATGTCAATTTTTATTTCACCAGATTGTTGCGGAGTATCTTCTGTTGTTGAGGATTCAGAATGGCTCTCAGCGTGAAATTCTCCTTGTTCATGGGCAATGAAGTCAATAGCTTGCTGCAGGCCATGCATGAATTTTTCAAAATCTTCTTTGTACAAGAATATTTTGTGCTTCTCAAAATTCACTTGAGGATCGTCTTTGTCGAGCGAAACCACTTTCTTGCTTTCCGTAATGGCAATGAACATCTCTTCTTTTCTGTTTTTCTTCACATCCAAGTAGTAAATGCGCTTTCCAGCCTTGATGGCTTTGGAGAATACGATTTCCTTGTCGTTTTCAATAGTTGTACTTTTCTTCTTCAGTTCTTCCATAACTCACTGTTACTAATAAAAATGCGCTCAAATTTGAATATTTTTTTGCAATGTGCCAAGAGAGAACGGAGAAAAATTGTCGATTCTATGAAAAAAAGAAAAAATATGGTGCCTTATGGTGGGGAGTAAAAGAAATTTGCTTATTTTTGCACACCTAAAAATGTAGTTTTGTTTATATATTATGATCAACAGAGTTCTTATCCGTCTGAAGATAGTTCAGATAATCTATGCGTATTATCAGAACGGTGGTAAAAATTTGGATACTGCAGAAAAGGAGTTGTTCTTCAGTTTGTCCAAAGCGTATGATTTGTACAACTATCTTCTACTTTTAATGGTAGAGGTGACGAAGTATGCCAGCAAGCGGCTGGATGCGGCAAAAAACAAGTTAGTGCCTTCCAAAGAAGATTTATCTCCCAACATGAAGTTTGTAGAAAACCGTTTTATTGCGCAGCTGGAAGTCAACAAGCAGCTGAATGCTTTTTCTGCATCTCAGAAGAAGACGTGGGAAAATGAAGGTGATTTTATTAAAAACCTGTGTGAGCAGATCATGCAGAGTGATATATATAAGGAATACATGGCCAGCGAAACTTCTTCTTATGATGAAGATCGCGAACTTTGGAGAAAACTTTACAAGAAAATTATCTTTAACAACGCAGCGCTTGACGAAGTGTTGGAAGACCAGAGTCTGTATTGGAACGATGACAAGGAAATCGTTGATACTTTCGTATTGAAAACCATCAAGCGTTTCAATCCTGAAAACGGGGAAAAGCAGGAGCTTCTTCCGGAGTTTAAGGATGAGGAAGATCAGGATTTCGCCCGCCGTTTGTTCCGTCGTGCCATCTTGAACGCCGACTATTACCGCCACCTGATCAGTGAGAACTCAAAGAACTGGGATTTGGACCGTGTGGCAGTGATGGATGTGGTCATCATGCAGATTGCCTTGGCCGAGATTTTGAGTTTCCCGAATATTCCGGTAAATGTGTCTTTGAATGAATACGTGGAAATCGCCAAGCTGTACAGCACTCCAAAGAGTGGTGGATTCATCAATGGTACATTGGACGGGATTGTTAATCAATTAAAAAAGGAAAATAAGCTGACTAAAAACTAATATATTTGTCAGGCTATTATTAATCTAAACCGAGAAAACGTATGAATTTGTTAGCTGTTGTTTTACAGGCTCAGGGAGGAGCAGATTACTCTTTCCTTATTATGATGGTGGCAATTTTCGCCATTATGTACTTCTTTATGATTCGTCCCCAGAACAAGAAGCAGAAAGAAATTGCGAAATTCCGCAAAAACCTGGAAGTAGGTCAGTCTGTGGTTACTGCTGGTGGAATTTATGGAAAAATCAAAGAAGTAGAAGACAATACAGTTGTAGTTGAAATAGCTGCTGGTGTAAAAATCAAAGTAGATAAGAACTCTATTTATGCAGACGCACAGGCTCAGCCTGCGAAATAATTGTCAATGACTATGTTCGATAGAAAGAACATAAAGAGATATTACTTGATATTTGTACGACAAATCAGGAACTTCTTGCTCAGTACCAAGAGCAGGGAGTTTCTGATTTTTCTGTTTTTTGTCTTCGTGTCCTTGTGCTTCTGGTTTTTGCAAACCATGAACGATACGTATCAGACAGAGTTTAAGATACCTGTTCGCTTGAAAAACGTGCCCAAGGAGGTGGTGATGACCTCTGAATTGCCAAGCGAGATTCGGGTGAAGGTGGAAGACCGGGGTACGGTCCTGCTGAATTATATGTTGGGAAGGACGTTCTTTCCGCTGACATTTAATTTTGAGGATTATCAGGAAAAAGGTCCTTATGTGCGTATTCCGCAGGAAGAAGTCCTGAAAAAAATCAGTGCCCAGTTGAACAATTCCACGCAGTTGCTTTCGGTCCGTCCGGATACGTTGGATTACATCTATTCCAAGGGGATAGCCAAAAAGGTACCGGTAGCAGTCGGAGGGGAAGTATCAGCCGGCAGGCAATACTATGTGTCGGAGATTCGTGTGATACCCGATTCAGTAGTGGTCTATGCTCCCCAAGGCGTGTTGAATACGGTGCTGACAGCTTATACACAGCCTTTTCATTGGACCAATGTGACAGACACCTTAAGAAAACATCTTAATTTGCAAAAACTGCATGGGGTGAAGTTCGTCCCCTCTTCAGTGGATGTGATGGCGTGTGTGGATATGTATTCGGAAAAGACCCTTGAGGTTCCGGTGGTAGGCATTGGCTTCCCCAGAGGAAAGGTTTTGCGTACTTTCCCCTCAAAGGTACAAGTTACTTTTCAGGTGGGTTTGAAGAATTTCAAGTCGGTAAGAGCACATGATTTCTTGGTGGGAGTTCCCTATTCAGATGTGGTGGAGAATAAATCCGATAAACTGACACTGACACTAAAGCAGTATCCGGATGTGGCTACACATATCCGAATCAGTCCTTCATCCGTCGATTATCTGATAGAACAGGAAACAGTAGGAGGCGAGGTAAAAGAGAAAACTGAAAAATGATCAAGATTGGAATTACGGGAGGAATCGGTAGCGGAAAATCATACATAGCCCACCTGTTGGAGCAGAGAGGGATTCCATTGTATGATACCGACCGGGAAGCCAAACGGCTGACTGTGACGCATCCGCAGATACGAGAGGGGCTTTCAGCTTTGCTGGGAGCGGAAGTTTATCGTGCAGATGGCACACTGAACAAACCTTTGGTGGCCAGCTACTTGTTTTCTTCTCCGGAGCATGCCGGACACATCAACCAAATTATCCATCCGTGTGTGTACAAGGACTTCCTGGCCTGGGCAGACCGTCAGGTTGCCAGTGGGGCAGAGGTCGTGGCGATGGAAAGTGCCATCCTGTTTGAATCCGGATTCCAGACGGCAGTAGACTATGTGGTGATGGTATATGCTCCTTTGGATTTGCGTATCAAGCGGGCCATGCTTCGCGATGCTGCATCCGAAGAACAGATAAAAGCACGTATCGCTGCACAGATGGACGACGAGGAAAAGAAAAGAAGGGCCGATTATGTCCTCTTTAATGAGGAGAAGATACCGCTGGAGACACAGATTACTGCATTGGAAGCATGGCTTGCCAGTAGAAAAACGGGCAGATAGTTTGTGTATGTCATTCGTCCGTTGTATTTTTGTCACTCGTAATCAAATTTTAATTATAGAGAAAAGACTATGTTGAAGACTATTTTAGCTATTTCTGGAAAACCCGGTTTGTACAAGCTGATTTCTCAGGCAAAGAATATGCTGATTGTGGAAACCGTCAGTGCAGATAAGAAAAGAGTTCCCGTTTATGCCAGCGATAAAGTGATTTCATTGGGCGATATTGCCATGTACACCGATGCAGAGGAAGTACCTCTGGGTGAAGTGCTGGAATCTGTCAAGAAAAAAGAAAACGGTAACGTGACTACGTTGGACTACAAGAAAGCCTCTGCAGAAGAGTTGCATGCGTTTATGGCGGAAGTGTTGCCGAACTACGACCGCGACCGTGTACATACCAGCGACATCAAGAAACTGATTCAGTGGTATAACCTGCTGGTTTCAAACGGAGAAACTGATTTTGTAGAAACAGAAAAAGCGGCCGAATAAACGAAATACGTACGGTCAGCGTACGGTGAGAAAAAAGTAAACTGTCTCAGGACAAACGGATGCGTTGTTCCGGCTACGGAGTGCGGCATTTGTCCTAAGACAGTTTTTTTATTATATAACCACGGAAGCCTCAAACGACGGTAAGGAAAAAATGAAAAAGATTATATTGATTACAGGTGGTGAGCGGTCGGGAAAGAGCAGTTATGCCGAACGGCTGGCCCATGACCTGACCTCTTCGCCGGTGTACATTGCCACGGCGAAAATCTGGGACGAGGAATTCCGGAAGCGGGTGGAGCGTCATCAGCAGAATCGTGGTCCCGAATGGACGAACATCGAGGAAGAAAAGGAACTGAGCCGTCACGACATCACCGGCCGGGTAGCCGTAATCGACTGTGTGACGCTTTGGTGTACGAACTATTTTGTGGAGCAGCAGGACGTGGCCTTGGCCTTGGAGGCCTTGAAGCGGGAATTTGACCGTTTTACCGCACAGGAGGCGACGTTTATCTTCGTGACCAATGAAATAGGAATGGGAGGTGTCTCTCCCAATGAAGTACAGCGCCGGTTTACCGACCTGCAGGGCTGGATGAATCAATACATCGCCTCCAAAGCCGACCAGGTAGTTCTGATGGTTTCTGGCATTCCGCTTAAAGTGAAAGGATAAATCATGCGTAAATTTACAATTCCCCCTATAGCCTGTCCGGAGCTGGAACAGGCAGCCCGTGAAAAGATTGACAACCTGACGAAGCCCAAGGGTTCTTTGGGACGTTTGGAAGAACTGGCTTTGCAGGTGTGTATGATTCAGCAGACCTTGTCGCCCTCCTTGAAGTGTCCGCACAACCTGCTTTTTGCGGCCGACCACGGCATTGTGGAAGAAGGCGTCAGCGCCTCTCCTAAAGAAATCACCTGGCAGCAAATCAGCAATTTCCTTCACGGGGGGGCAGGCATCAATTTCTTGTGTCGCCAGCACGGTTTCCGACTGGTGATTGTCGATGCCGGGGTGGATTATGACTTGCCTTACGAGAAAGGAATTGTCAATATGAAAGTGCGTAGGGGTACCCGCAATTTCCTGTACGACGATGCGATGACTCTCGAAGAGATGGATTTGTGTCTGGAGCGAGGTGCGCAATGTGTGGACCGGGTAAAGGAAGCTGGTTGCAATGTGATCAGTTTTGGCGAGATGGGAGTGGGAAACACTTCCGCTTCCTCTTTGTGGATGAGCTGCCTGACGGGAATCCCCTTGGAACAGTGCGTCGGTGCCGGCAGCGGTTTGTATGGCGAAGCCATGACCCATAAATTCAAGGTACTTCAGCAGGCCCTTCAAAATTTCTCCGGCGACCATACGGTGGAAGAAATCCTGTGCCGTTTCGGAGGGTATGAGATGATGATGGCCGTAGGCGGCATGCTGCGTGCGGCCGAGCTGCGCATGGTCATTCTGGTGGACGGATTTATCATGACCAATTGCATGCTGGCAGCTTCCCGTCTGTATCCGGAAGTGCTTTCGTATGCCGTGTACGGGCATCAGGGCGATGAGAGCGGCCATAAACTCCTGTTGGACTATCTGCATGCCCGTCCGTTGCTGAACCTGGGATTGCGCTTGGGAGAAGGAAGCGGTTCGGTCTGTGCCTATCCGATACTTGATTCTGCGGTACGGATGTTGAACGAGATGGACAACTTTGCGCATGCTTCCATTACCAAATATTTCTGAGCGTATGCATAATCTGTTGGCTGCTTTGATGTTTTTCACCCGTCTGCCTTTTTGGCGGATTTGCTCCGTTCCGTCCGAATGTTTCCGGCACGTGGTGAGTTACTGGAGCCTGTGCGGATGGCTTACGGGTGGGGTGATGGCCCTTGCTTTCTGGCTTTTTTCGCTGTGGTTTCCGCTTCCCGTAGCGGTGTTGCTGGCATTGTGTGCCCGTCTTTTCCTCACGGGTGCCCTGCATGAGGACGGATTGGCCGATTTTTTCGACGGTTTTGGAGGAGGACGCGACCGGGAAGGGATTCTTCGTATCATGAAGGATTCCCACATCGGGAGTTACGGAGTGCTGGGGCTGATTCTGTATTACCTGTTGTCGTTTTCCCTGCTTGTTTCTTTGCCGGTGCCGGTTATCCCTAGGGTGTTGTGGGTGGCCGACCCTTTTTGCAAGTTTGTATGCAGCTTTATGCTGGTGTTCCTGCCCTATGCCCGGAAGGTGGAAGAAAGTAAGGCCAAGGTGGTCTATACCCGCATGAGTACCTCGGAGTGGGTGGCCAATGCGGTAGGGGGGCTGTTGCCTCTGTGTCTGTTGCCTGCTGCCTATTGGGGGATGCTGTTGTTTCCCTGCGTGCTTTTTGCTGCATTGGTAGGTTTGCTCAAGCGTAGGCTGGGAGGATATACCGGCGATTGTTGCGGAGCCCTTTTCCTGTTGTGCGAGCTGGTGTGCTGGCTGGGAGCGGTGGCGGTTACTTATAATTATTAAGGATGAATAGAAGATGAAAGTATATTTGGTTCGACATACTTCGGTCGATGTGCCTTCCGGTACGTGTTACGGTCAGACTGATGTGCCTCTGCGGGCTTCGTTTGAAGAAGAAGCGGCGGTGTGCAAGGAAGCCATCCGGCGCACCGGCATCGACTTTACCCGTGTGTATGCCAGTCCGTTGTCTCGTTGCACGCGCCTGGCCGCCTATTGTGGTTTCCCAGATGCGGAACGTGACGACCGGTTGAAAGAGATGCACATGGGCGAGTGGGAGATGCAGCGGTTTGATGAAATCACCGACCCACGTATTCAGGAGTGGTACCAGGATTATTTGCGGGTACGTACCACCGGCGGAGAGTCTTTCATGGACGTGCTGGCCCGGGTATCCGATTTCTTGGACCACCTGGACCGTACCTCAGGCCCGGTGCTGATTTTTGCCCATGGCGGGGTACTGGTGGCTGCGCAGGTCTATGCGGGAAAGGTGAGACTGGAAGATGCCATGCAGGCATTGCCTCCTTACGGGGGAATGGTGGAAATCGATTTGCCGCTTCCCCGCTTGCATCCGGTCATGCTGGCCGGTACGGGCAGTGACGTGGGGAAGAGTGTGCTGGCTGCGGCCTTGTGCCGTATTTTCTTGCAGGATGGGTATCATCCGGCCCCGTTCAAGGCCCAGAACATGGCGCTCAATTCGTATGCCACACCCGAAGGGCTGGAGATTGGCCGGGCACAGGCGGTGCAGGCCGAGGCAGCGGGTGTGCCTTGCCATACTGACATGAATCCCTTGTTGCTCAAACCCACTTCCGACCGGACTACCCAGGTGGTGCTGAATGGCAAGCCCATCGGCAACCGGAGTGCGTATGAATATTTCCGTACCGAAGGGCGTGAGGAGCTGCGTCGGGAAGTCAATCAGGCCTTCGACCGATTGGCAGCCCGCTATAATCCGATTGTGATGGAGGGGGCCGGTAGCATCTCGGAACTCAACCTGAAGGATACCGATTTGGTGAATCTGCCCATGGCGCGTCATGCCCATGCCGATGTGATTCTGGTGGCCGACATCGACCGGGGAGGTGTGTTTGCCAGTGCCTACGGTTCGGTGGCGTTGCAGACTCCGGAAGACCGCAAGCGCATCAAGGGCATCATCGTCAACAAGTTCCGTGGCGACCTCCGTCTGTTTGAACCGGGAGTGAAGATGCTGGAAGAGATTTGTGGTATTCCGGTGCTGGGCGTGATACCCTATTATCAGGATATTTACATCGAGGAAGAGGATTCGGTGGAACTTTCCCAGAAACAGCGGAAAGCGGTGCAGGGAAAGGTCAATGTGGCGGTGGTCTTGCTCCGTCACCTGTCCAATTTTACCGATTTCAATATGCTGGAGCACGACGCACGGGTGAATCTGTACTATACGAACAACGTGGACGATTTGCTGAAAGCCGATATCATCCTGTTGCCGGGAAGCAAGAACACCCTCGGCGATTTGTATGAACTGCGCCGTAACGGGGTGGCACAGGCCATCCTTCGGGCCCGCCGCAACGGGGCAACCGTCATGGGAATCTGTGGTGGATACCAGATGATGGGACAACGCATTGCCGATCCCGACGGGGTGGAAGGCGATGTCTGTCAGTTGCCGGGACTGGGATTGCTGCCGGTGGAAACGGTCATGGAGGGGGAGAAAGTGACGCGGCAGGTGCGTTTTTCTTTCCTGGAATCCGGTACGCCGGACTGTACGGGGTATGAAATCCACATGGGACGTACCTCGGCGGTAGACGGGGAGACAATGACTCCATTGGTTTATCTGGAGGATGGAACTTCAGACGGCTGTGTGGCAGACCGGAAATGTGCGGGTTCCTACATGCATGGGATACTGGATAATCCGGCAGTCATCGAGTGGCTGTTGGCACCTTATGCCGAGAAACTGACGCAGCCGGCATTGGATTATGCCTCTTTTAAGGAAGAACAATACAACAAGCTGGCAGACCATGTGCGGAAGCACCTGAACCTGCCGTTGCTTTACCAAATACTGACGGAAAATGATTAACGGACACGGAGACGATGCCTTTCGCTATGCGCATATTCGGGCCAATTTCAGTTCGAATGTGTATCATCGGGTGAATCATGACGGGTTGAACCGTTATCTGGCCGAACGGCTCTCGTGCATCCGTTCCTATCCGGAACCGGAACCCTATACGCTGGGAACTGAACTGTCCCGGCTGTATGGGGTGCGTCCGGAGGAGGTGTGCGTGACCAACGGAGCCACAGAGGCCATTTACCTCATTGCGCAGGCTTTCCGAGGCAGTCGTTCCCAGGTATGGATACCTACGTTCAGTGAGTATGCCGACGCCTGTCGCCTGCACGCCCATCGGGTAGAAGGTATCTCCAGCGTGGAGGCCTTGACGGAGGAAGAAGGAATATGCTGGCTGTGCAATCCGAACAACCCGACGGGGCAGACGTGGGAGGCGGATACGCTGCGGCGTTTGATTACGCAGTATCCCCGGACCTTGTTTGTCATCGACCAGTCGTACGCGCTTTTTACGGAAAAAGAGGTGCTTTCCGTGGCCGAGACCGTGGCCCGTCCCAATGTCTTGCTGTTACATTCCATGACCAAATGTTTTGCGGTACCGGGACTGAGACTGGGGGCTGTGACGGGCAACGAAGCCCTTCTTCAGCGGATACGGGCCTGTCGCATGCCGTGGTCGGTGAACGCGTTGGCCGTGGAAGCCGGACAGTATTTGTTGCATCACTTGGGGGAGTACCGGATGGAGGTATCGGCTTTGCTGGCAGAACGGAAACGGGTGGCCGAGGCGTTGGAAGCTACGGATGGGGTGGAGGTGCTCCCTTCGGATACCCACTATTTCCTGGCCCGTTTGCTGAAGGGAAGTGCGTCCGACCTGAAAGCCTATTTGGCCGAACGTCACGGGTTGCTCATTCGGGATGCATCCAATTTTGAAGGACTGGACACCCGTTATTTCCGCATTGCGATACAGACAGAAGAAGAAAACAATTTATTAATTGAAGGCATACGCGAATGGATACGTGGATAGAAATGGGACTGATTCCCTTGTTGGGAGGATGCTTGCTTGATAAGTTTTTGGGCGACCCTTTGTGGCTGCCCCATCCGGTGGTAGGGTTCGGAAAACTGATAGCCCGGTGTGAACGGCGGGGCAATCAGGGTACGCACCGCAAGCGGAACGGAGCGCTGACAGCCGTGGGGCTGATTCTGCTGGTTTTTCTGGTGAGCTGGGGGCTGTTGGAAGGAGCTAATCGGATACATCCCTGGTTAAAGGTAATCCTTTCGGTAATAGCCGTATTCTATTGCCTGGCCGGAAAAACCTTGATAGACGAGGTGCGGATGGTATTTGAAGCCGCCGACATCTCCTTGGAAGCCGGACGGAAACAAGTGTCGCGCATCGTAGGTCGGGACACTTCTGCCTTGTCGGACCAAGAGGTACGTACGGCAGCCTTGGAAACCTTGGCCGAGAACTTGAGCGACGGGGTGATTGCCCCTCTTTTCTGGTATTTCCTGTTGGGCGTGCCCGGTATGCTGGCGTATAAGATGGTGAATACCCTCGATTCCATGATTGGTTACCGGAACGCGCGTTACAAGGACTTCGGATGCTGGGCTGCCCGTATAGACGATGTGGCCAATTACATTCCGGCTCGGTTGACGGCCTTGCTTATGGTACTGGTGTCCGGACATTGGTCGTTGCTGAAGTTTGTAGTCCATTACGGACGGATGCATGCCAGTCCCAATTCCGGTTATCCGGAGGCGGCCTTGGCCGGTATCTTGAACTGTCGTTTTGGCGGTCCGCACGATTATTTCGGGGAAACAGTCTACAAGCCCTTCATCGGCAGCAATCCTCGTCCGGTAAATAGTGACGACATGCGTCGGGCCATCCGTATCAACCGGTTGGCCGAAGGAGGAATGGTGCTTTTGATGGTGGCAGGCTATGTGTGCTTTTGGGGAAACATCATCGGATAATTTTTTATTTTTGCATAGAGAATGTTTTTAAACAATCAATAAAATGAAGAAGATAGCTTTACCTACCCGGAACGGAGTAGTAGACGACCATTTCGGTCATTGTGAGTTTTATACGATTTTTACGGTGGACGAAGAGAACCGCATCACGCGTACGCAGGTGCTTCCTTCTCCGCAAGGATGTGGCTGCAAGTCGGATATCGCGTCCAAGTTGCAGGCCGACGGAGTGACGGTGATGCTGGCTGGAAACATGGGGGCCGGTGCGCTGGCCAAGCTTTCGGCTTGTGGCATTACGGTTATCCGGGGCTGTCAGGGCTCGGTGATGCAAGTAGCCGAAGATTACCTGGCTGGAAAAATACAGGATTCCGGAGTGGAATGTGCGCATCATCATGAAGGAGAAGACCATCAGTGCGCACATCATTAATTTCTTTTCCCTTTTCATTTAAGATGAAATGAAGGGGAAATTTCTCTGTCCCACACTGTGAAATACAAAAACCACAGTGTGGGATATATATTTCACACTGTGGGATACAAATTCCAAACTGTGGGACAGAGAATTCTTATGGGCATTTAAAAGAAAATGTGGAAGTGATGAAAAGAAGGTAGCGGCGGTTTCACATTCTGGAAAATTTGTATCTTTGTGCTTGATTTTCAAGCATGCTTTTATGAATAAGATTATTTTCTTGTTGCTGGCAGCCGTTTTAGAGGGAATGACGCTGGCGGGCAACGCACAGACACAGATTGCGTTTATATCGGATGCGCATATTCAGGACATTGACGGGCATCCCGAACGGGTACGTTCCATGGAGGTACAGGTACAGTCCACCCGTTTGTTCAATGAAAATTACTATGCTTTTCTGGCTGCGTTGGACGATGTAGCCCGGAGAAACATCCGTCTGGTGGTATTGTCGGGCGACCTGACCGACAATGGGCAGTTTTTCAACCAGCAAAAGGTGAAAGAGATTCTCGACGGTTATGCGCGTCAGAAGGGAATGCGGTTTTTTGTCACCACCGGCAATCATGATCCGGCGCTTCCGTTTGGGTTGAAACAGAAGAATGTGAACTATCTGGCTGCCGACGGCAGTCGGGTGACGCGGGAAGATTCATGTGCCGGCTATGCCGACCAGATGAAGTGTTACGCCACATTCGGCTTTTTCCCGCAGAAGGAATACCGATATTGGGAAACCCCGTTCACTTCCTACACGTATGAAAAATACAGTTATAAAGAGGCACAGAAGGAAGGAGGGCTCGATAGAAGAACCTATACCTTGTGCGATTCGCTGACCGCAATGGATGCCAGTTATCTGGTAGAGCCGGTGGACGGACTCTGGCTGCTGGCCATCGATGGGGGTGCTTATCTGCCGAAAGGAATGAAAGAGGGCCAGATGGTGTATCAGGGTTCCAGTATAGGATATAATAATGTATTGGCACATAAACCCTTTTTATTGCCGTGGGTACGGAAGGTAGTGGCCGAAGCCAAGCGGTTGCATAAAACACTGGTCACCTTCTCACATTATCCGCTGGTGGATTTCAATGATGGCGTGTCGGACTACGTGAAGAAGATATGGGGCAACCGCCGTTTCGACTTGGACCGTGTACCGGAAGCGGAGGTGAGCGAAGCTTTTCTGGAAGCGGGTATCCGCCTGCATTTTGCCGGACACATGCACGTGAATGACACGGGTATTTGGGAAGGGAAGGATGGAAAGAAACTTTATAACATACAGATACCTTCGCTGGCCACCTATATGCCGGCCTACAAGATTCTGACCATTGAGCATCCGGAAGAGTTCCGGGTGGAAACGGTGACGCTCGATTCGGTGGCAGGATTCGCTCAGTTGTTTCCTTTGTATCAGGCTGAATACCGTTCGGATTCCTTGAAAGGTCATTTGCCGGTGTGGAACAAGGAGATTCTTTCTTCCCGCACGTATCGTGAATTTTGCGATTACCAGTTCCGCGACCTGGTACGTGTGCGTTTCATTCCGCGCGATTTGCCGGAAAGCTGGAAGCCTTACTTGAAGTTTACGGGGGCCCGCTTGTTGCAGGAAGTGGCCGGAGAGGACAAATCGGTGGAGGCCGAATGGACACAATGGTGCATGGAAGACATGATTCTCGACCTTTATCGCTTGCGCTATGCCGACCGGCTTGCCTTGAGGGATATTCCATCATCACGCTTGGCTGCCTATCGTCATTTGTTTGACCGCGCGCAAATCTCTGCATCGGCTTCACCGGCGGTGGAATATGTGCGGGATTTGTCAGTCTTGTTCCAGGCTTTCCTGAACGGGGAACCATGCGTGAATTTCCGGATTAATCTGAAAAATGAGGAAATAGAAGCGGAATAGACCGAAAAGTGTACTATTTCCCTCCTGGTTTGCATTATTTTCTCCCATACAAGTTTCTTCCTTCGTTATTTTTGCTTACAATAGGAAATAAGATTTTTTATTTAGCTTAAATTGAATTGCTTATGTGGAACACGAAATCAGTGTGGCTGTTTCTGTTAGGATTAGTCTGTATGGGAACAGCGGGAGGACAGGCTCCCGGAGATTCTTTTGAATACGCTTCATACGTCGACCCGCGCATCGGGTCGGAAGGACTGGGGCGTGTGTTTATCGGACCGTCGTGTCCGTTTGGAATGGTGAAACCTTCGCCGGATTGTACGCCTTCGCCCAACAGCGGGTGGTTGCCGATGCCTGAACGGGTGGACGGCTTTGCGCAGGTGCACGTCAGCGGTACCGGAGGGGGACCGAAATACGGCAACGTGCTGGTGACTCCCTTTGGCGACGGCATGGACCGTGTGAGCCACATTGATTACCGTGAGTATGAAACAATTCAGCTGGGATATTATGATACCCGATTCAAGCAGAGTGGCATCCGTACGGAAATCACCACGTCGAACCGGGCTTCTTTCTATCGCTTCACGTATCCGGAGGATTCCTTGAAATCGCTGGCGGTGGATGCCGGTTTCTTCCTGGGAGAAAGTCCGATACCCGACGAGCGGGAAGCACAGCAGTTTGTCGGCTCCGAAATACAGGTGTTGTCCGACCATGAGGTGGCTGGTTATACCCGTATCCGTGGCGGATGGAACAACGGAAAGGCGTACACGGTGTATTTCTACGCCGAAACCGACCGTCCGTTTGTACAGTCGCTCACGTGGAAAGGCAACCGCATCACCGAGGCACAGTCACAGTATGATTCATCGGAAAAAACCGGGGCTTTGCTGCGTTTTGCGAAATCCGACAAGGTGGTACAGCTGAAAGTGGGTATCTCTTTCCTGAGCAGTCAGAAGGCCAAGTTCAATGCCCACTCAGAAATTCCTCACTGGTCGTTCGAAGAAGTACACAACGGTTTGCTGGCACAGTGGGAAAAGTTGTTCCAGAAAATAGAAATCGACCCGTCTGCTCCGGCTGCGAAGAAACGGATGTTCTACACTGCTTTGTATCACACTATGCTGATGCCGGTGGACCGTTCGGGAGAAAATCCGCTCTGGAGTGATCCGGAACCTTATTATGATGATTTTTATGCCATTTGGGATACGTATCGCAGCTCGTTCCCGTTGATTACATTGATTGACCCGCAACGTCAGGTGGATATCGTGCGCTCGCTGATCAATATCTACAAGCGTGACGGCTATATGCCCGATGCACGTAGCGGAAACAGCAACGGACGTACGCAGGGAGGTTCCAATGCGGAAATCGTGATTGCGGATGCGTTCGTGAAAGGACTGAAGGGGATTGATTATGAATTGGGCTTGCAGGCCATGCTGAAGGATGCCACGGTTCCTCCTGGCGACAATGAAGAAGCCGAAGGACGCGGAGGACTGATTCCTTACCTGGAACTGGGCTACATTCCTCACGGTATTGACCGGGCCGGCAACCGTACCATTGAATATGCTTATTGTGATTATGCCATTGCACAGGTGGCCAAGGGGCTGGGCAAGGAGGATTTGTATCAGCAATATATGAAACAGTCTGAGAACTGGAAGAACTTGTGGCGCAGTGATTACGAACATGAAGGAGCCAAAGGTTTTATCATGCCGCGAGACAAGGAAGGCAACTGGCTGGATTCCATTCCATTCGGACACTCTACCCGTGTACAGCCGAAATTCAAATATACACCGGTCATTTTCGAAGGGCCGTGGTACACCAAGTGGTGGAGCATGTTCTTCTATGAAGCCAGTTCGTGGGAATATTCCTTGAGTATTCCGCACGACGTGCCGGGCTTGATTGAAAAATGCGGGGGAGCTGAAGCGTTTGAGAAGCGCCTGGATATCTTCTTCGACAAAGGCTTTTTCAATGTCAACAACGAACCTTCGTTCCTGACTTCTTGTCTGTATCACTGGCTCGGAAAGCCGTGGCGTACGAGCGACCGTATCCGCGAAATCATTGCGAAGAATTACAATGACGGTCCGATAGGGTTGCCGGGCAACGATGACTCGGGTGCCATGTCGTCCTGGCTGGCTTTCCACATGGTGGGCTTGTATCCCAATGCCGGACAGGATTACTACCTGATTCATACACCGTTGCTGGCTTCTGCTACTTTCCATCTTGCAGACGGGAAGGACTTTAAGATTGTGGCACAGGGACTTTCCGATAAGAACTGCTATATCCAGAGCGTGACACTGAACGGAAAGGATTATCCGTATTCTACGTTGCGCCACAAGGATGTCATTGCCGGCGGTGAACTGGTACTGAAAATGGGAAAGAAACCTGGAAACTGGGGAAAGGAAATGGGATTGGATAAATAAAGGAACGCGTATGAAAAAGAAATATCTTATCGGTTTTTTTGCGGCATGCCTGCTGGGTACGGGCATGCTGCCGGCACAGACCGTCGTGTCGGACACATTGAAGTTTGTGTTTAAGTTGCATGGGCAGACCCGCCGTTATCAGGTGGTGTTCTGTGAACAGGATGGCGGCTTACGGATGAATTGGGGTATAGAACGCAACCTGCACTGGCAGTCGGGCAGTTACACCATGACCCCAAAAGCCCTGGAAAGCGGAAGCCAGTTGTGTTTCTTGCAGCCGGACGATGGAAACCACTTGCAGCTGTCGGATGCGGAAACCGTGTATGTAGTGCCGCAGAAAGCCTTGAAACAGTTGAAGGAGACGGGAAGCATGGACTTTAACCACACAACCTATGACCGGGCGGAAGATGCGTCGGAGAAGAATGGCGGACGTCCGTTGCTCCACGTGGTCGACCGTTACGAAGGCGGGGAGATGTGGATATGGGACAATCCGTCGTTGCCCATCATCTGGCGGATGGCGAACAATCCGCTGGAAGTGAACTGGCAGGTGGAAGTGATGAAGAAGTGAGGAAATAGAATATATCGCAGATTTTGTTTTTTTGTCGTACCTTTGCAGGGCAAAAACAGAAAGGATTAAATCATGCATACAAGAGAAGAAAAACTGGAAGCGTTCGGACGCCTGCTCGACGTGCTGGACGAGTTGAGGGTGAAATGCCCGTGGGACCGCAAACAGACCAACGAGAGTCTGCGTCCGAACACCATTGAAGAGGTATATGAACTCTGTGATGCCCTGATGAAGGACGACAAGAAAAACATCTGCAAGGAATTGGGCGACGTGTTGCTCCATGTGGTGTTCTATGCCAAGATTGGCAGTGAGACCGGCGACTTTGACATCAAGGACGTGTGCGACAAGTTGTGCGACAAATTGATATTCCGTCATCCGCACGTGTTTGGAGAAGTCAAGGCCGATACGGCGGAACAGGTGTCCGAAAACTGGGAGCAGATCAAGCTGAAGGAAAAGGACGGCAACAAGTCGGTTTTGAGCGGTGTGCCCGAGGCTCTTCCTTCCCTGATCAAGGCTTATCGTATTCAGGACAAGGCCCGCAACGTGGGCTTCGATTGGGAAGAACGTGAGCAGGTGTGGAGCAAGGTAAAAGAGGAAATTGGAGAGTTCGAGGCAGAGGTAGGACAGATGGACAAGGACAAGGCGGAAGCCGAGTTCGGCGACGTGATGTTCAGCCTGATCAATGCAGCCCGGCTCTATAAAATCAATCCGGACAATGCGCTGGAGCGGACCAACCAGAAGTTTATCCGCCGTTTCAATTACCTGGAAGCACATACCATCAAGGAAGGGAAGAACCTGAACGATATGTCGCTGGAAGAGATGGATGCCATCTGGAACGAAGCAAAGGCAAAAGGTCTCTGACACAGAGGAAATACGCCTGCAATGTGTTTCAAAGTGTCGTTCATTTAATGTAAACGGACGTTTCTGGAAAAATATCTTTCTGGAAGAGTAACATATTGAAGGTTTTTTCTACCTTTGCGAAACATAAACAAAAATTTTAAAAAGGAAATGGTGAACAAAGCTATTATTACAGTCGTAGGCAAGGATACTGTGGGTATCATTGCCCAGGTATGTACTTATCTGGCAGAGAATAAGGTAAACATTCTGGATATTTCTCAGACCATCGTACAGGAATATTTCACAATGATGATGATTGTGGATATGACCAAACTGGAAAAACCTTTTGAAGAGGTCGTTACCGAGCTGACCAATGTCGGTGCGGAAATCGGGGTACAGATCAAGTGCCAGCGCGAGGAAATCTTTGACAAAATGCATCGTATCTAACAAAAAGGAGAAACGGTATGATCAATATAACAGAGGTTCTGGAAACCAATAAGATGATAGAGCAGGAAAACCTGGATGTGCGTACCATTACGATGGGTATCAACCTGTTGGACTGTGCGGACAGCAACCTGGAGGTGCTTTGTCAGAATATATACAACAAGATTACCGGACTGGCAAAAGATCTGGTCAGAACGGGAGAGGACATTTCCAAGGAATTTGGTATTCCTATCGTGAACAAGCGTATTTCCATCACACCGATTGCCTTGGTAGGAGGTACGGCCTGCAAGACGCCGGATGATTATGTGCAGATTGCCAAGACCTTGGACAAGGTGGCCGGAGAACTGGGTGTCAACTTTATCGGCGGTTATTCTGCGATTGTTTCCAAAGGAATGAGCCGCAGCGATGAATTGCTGATTCGTTCTATTCCGAAAGCACTGGCTTGTACGGAGCGCATCTGTAGTTCCGTGAACGTAGGTTCCACCAAGACGGGCATCAACATGGATGCGGTGAAACTGATGGGTGAAATCATCAAGGAAACGGCCGAAATGACCAAGGAACGCGATTCGTTGGGTTGTGCCAAACTGGTGGTGCTCTGCAATGCCCCTGATGATAACCCCTTCATGGCAGGTGCCTTCCACGGCGTATCCGAACCGGATGCAGTGATTAACGTCGGTGTCAGCGGTCCGGGCGTGGTGAAATATGCCTTGGAGCAAATCCGCGGAAAGAGTTTCGAAGTGCTTTGTGAAACCATCAAGCGCACGGCGTTCAAGATTACGCGTGTGGGACAGCTGGTGGCTCAGGAGGCTTCACGCCGTCTGAATGTGCCGTTCGGCATCATCGACCTTTCACTGGCTCCGACGCCGGCGGTGGGCGACAGTGTGGCCGAAATCCTGCAGGAAATCGGACTGGAATATCCGGGGGCTCCGGGAACGACGGCAGCCTTGGCCTTGCTGAACGACCAGGTGAAGAAAGGTGGCGTGATGGCGTCTTCGTATGTGGGCGGACTGAGCGGTGCCTTTATTCCGGTAAGTGAAGACCAGGGAATGATTGATGCCGTAGAAGCAGGTGCCCTGACCATCGAGAAATTGGAAGCCATGACGTGTGTATGCTCTGTAGGTCTGGACATGATTGCCATTCCGGGAAGTACGTCTGCCGCTACCATTTCGGGAGTCATTGCCGACGAGGCAGCCATCGGTATGGTGAACCAGAAGACCACGGCGGTGCGCGTGATTCCGGTGGTAGGCAAGGAAGTGGGCGATACGGTGGAATTCGGCGGCTTGCTGGGTTATGCACCCGTAATGCCGGTTAACCGTTACAGCTGTGAGGCTTTCGTGAACCGTGGCGGACGGATTCCGGCCCCGATTCACAGCTTCAAGAACTGACATTGAAATCGAATTGCAGATAGAAAAGAGGGAGGCTCAGCCGGTTGGACAACCGTTGAGCCTCCCTTTCTCTTATAACCTTAATACGATGGTAATTGTATTTACTCTTTTTATATAACAACGGAAGGCGGAAAATGTTTTGCCGGAGGGCGGAAAAAGTGCTAGGACACTGCCGGATTTGTGCTATCTTTGCGACGGAAATATTTTGACCTGTATGACGGATTATTTGAATGAACTGAATGACAGTCAGCGTGAGGCGGTGATGTACAACGAAGGGCCCTCCCTGGTGATTGCCGGAGCTGGTTCCGGAAAGACGCGCGTGCTGACCTACAAGATAGCTTATCTGCTGGACAACGGATATGAGCCGTGGTCCATTCTGGCATTGACCTTTACCAACAAGGCGGCCCGCGAGATGAAGGAGCGTATCGCCCGCCAAGTAGGGCCGGAGCGGGCCCGTTATCTCTGGATGGGGACTTTCCATTCCATCTTTTCCCGTATTCTGCGGGCGGAGGCCGAGGCGTTGGGCTTTACGTCCAACTTCACGATTTACGACGCGACGGATTCCAAGAGTCTGGTGAAGACCATTATCAAGGAAATGAATCTGGACGACAAGGTGTACAAGCCGGGCATGGTGCAGGGACGCATCAGTCAGGCCAAGAACCACTTGGTACTGCCGGAGGCCTACGCGGCAAATGCCGAACTGGTGGAAGCGGACCAGGCGGCGAAGGTGCCGCTGGTGCGGGAAATTTATGCGCGCTACTGGAACCGCTGCCGGCAGAGTGATGCCATGGATTTCGACGACCTGCTGCTTTATACCTATTTGTTGTTCCACACGCGTCCGGACATCTGCGACAAGTATGCGGCACGTTTCCGTTATATTCTGGTGGACGAGTACCAGGACACGAACTTTGCCCAGCACAGCATTGTGCTCCAGCTTACGCAGAAACAGCAGTTCGTGTGCGTGGTGGGCGATGATGCGCAGAGCATCTATTCCTTCCGTGGGGCCAACATCGACAACATCCTGAATTTTACCCGTACCTATAAAGATGCCCGCCTGTTCAAGCTGGAACAGAATTACCGTTCCACACAGACCATTGTCAACGCGGCCAACAGCCTGATTGCGAAAAACCGCGACCAGATTCGGAAGGATGTCTTTTCGGAAAAGGACAAAGGGGAGCCTATCGGGGTGTTTGCAGCCTACAGCGACGTGGAAGAAGGGGAGATTGTGGCCAACAAGATTGTGCAGTTGCATGCGAAGGAGGACTATGCCTATCACGACTGTGCCATCCTTTACCGTACGAATGCCCAGAGCCGTATCTTCGAAGAGGCGTTGCGCAAGCGCGGTATTCCGTACCGTATCTATGGGGGACTGTCGTTCTACCAGCGCAAGGAAGTGAAAGACGTCGTGGCCTATTTCCGGATGGTGGTGAATCCGAACGACGAAGAGGCTTTCAAGCGGGTCATCAATTATCCGGCGCGCGGCATCGGGAACACGACGCTGGGTAAGCTGGCGGAGGCGGCCAGCCGTTTCCAGGTGAGCCTGTGGAAGGTGTTGTGCGAACCGTTGAGCTACGGACTGACATTGAACAAGGGTACCCACGCCAAGTTACAGGGCTTCCGTGACCTGATTGCGGAGTTCGTGACGATGGCCCAGGAAAAGGATGCCTATACGGTAGGTATGGAACTGGTGCGCCGTTCGGGTATCATGGCGGAGATTTACCAGGACCGCTCGCCGGAGAATCTGAGCCGGCAGGAAAACATCGAGGAGCTGGTGAACGGCATGCGCGATTTCTGTGAGGGACGGCAGGAAGAGGGAAATCCTCATCTGCTGCTGGCCGATTACCTGTCGGAGATTGCCCTGCTCACCGACCAGGACGAAGACAAGGGGGAAATGCAGTCGAAGGTGACGCTGATGACCATCCATTCGGCCAAGGGACTGGAGTTCCGCAATGTGTTTGTGGTGGGAATGGAAGAGAATCTGTTCCCCAGTCCGTTGTCGTCGGCTTCCTATCGGGCGTTGGAAGAAGAACGCCGCTTGTTTTATGTGGCCGTCACCCGGGCGGAAGACCACTGCTACCTGTCGTATGCCAAGAGCCGTTTCAAGTATGGCAAGATGGAGTTCTGCAACCCGAGCCGTTTCCTGAAAGACATCGACGTGCGTTACCTGAAACTGCCGCAGGAGGAACTGATGGCCGGACGCATTGAGGAAAAGGCCAGCCGTTTCCGGAAAGAGGCCAGTCGCGCTTCCTACGAACGCGAGCCTCGCGAAAGCGGACCGTCAATGTTCGACGGAGGCCCGATGCCGGAAGAACCCCATCGCTTTGTGCCGCCTCGCGCGTTACGGCGGATTCCGGATGCGGCTCCTTCAACGGCTTCTTCTGCTCCGTCGGCAGGAGGACTGTCGGCCGGCACGTGGATAGAGCATGAACGCTTCGGCAAGGGAGAAGTGACCAAGGTGGAAGGCAGCGGAGACAACTGCAAGGCGACGGTGCAGTTCCAGCATGCCGGAGTAAAGCAGCTCTTGCTGAAGTTCGCCCGTTTTAAAGTAATCGATGAAACAAAATAAATAAAAAAGACAATGATAAAAGACTGGGACAAGATACCCTCTCCGTGTTATGTCATAGAGGAGGAGTTGCTGAGAAAGAATCTCACACTGATCAAGCACGTGGCCGATACGGCAGGGGTGGAAATCATTCTGGCGTTTAAAGCCTTCGCCATGTGGAAATCGTTCCCGATTTTCCGGGAATACATCCGTTACACCACGGCCAGTTCCGAATACGAGGCCCGTCTGGCTTTCGAGGAGTTCGGCAGCAAGGCACATACCTATTCACCCGCCTATACGGCACAGAACTTTCCGGCTTTCCTGAAATACAGCAGCCACATCACCTTCAACTCGCTGTCGCAGTACGAGCGGTTCTATCCGCTGGCCAAGGCGAATCCGGAGCCGGTGTCCTGCGGCATCCGCGTCAATCCCGAATATTCGGAAGTGGAGGTGGAACTGTACAATCCTTGTGCGCCGGGCACCCGTTTCGGGGTGACGGCCGACCAGCTGCCGGAGCAGTTGCCGGAAGGAATTGAAGGTTTCCACTGTCATTGCCATTGCGAATCGAGTTCCTACGAACTGGAACGCACGCTCCAGCACATTGAGGAGAAATTCAGCCGCTGGTTCCCGCAGCTGAAATGGCTGAATCTGGGAGGAGGCCATCTGATGACACGGGCCGATTACGACGTGGACCATCTGATTCGCCTGTTGCAAGGGTTGAAGTCTCGCTATCCGCATCTGCAAATCATCTTGGAACCGGGTTCGGCCTTCACTTGGCAGACGGGTCCGCTGGTGGCTTCGGTGGTCGACGTGGTGGAAAACCGGGGCATACGGACAGCCATTCTCGATGTCAGCTTCACCTGTCACATGCCCGACTGCCTGGAGATGCCCTACCAGCCGCGGGTGCGTGATGCCGAATCGTTGCCCGCCGATGCCGTGAAAACCGCTCCGAAAGAAGCGCATGTGTACCGGTTGGGCGGAAACAGTTGCCTGAGCGGTGACTACATGGGCAGCTGGAAGTTCGACCACGAGCTGCAGGTGGGCGAGCGGGTTGTGTTTGAAGACATGATTCACTATACCATGGTCAAGACAAACATGTTCAACGGTATCCATCATCCGTCGATTGCCATTCTGCATACCGACGGCGAACTGGAAGTGTACCGCACCTTCCATTACGAGGACTATCGCGACCGCATGTGTTGAGCCTCTGAAAAACGCTTCGACGTTTGCCTCAAAACGTAAGTACGTTTGAAGTAAAACGTCAAAGCGTTTTGGTTGAAACGCAAGTACGTTTGGATTGAAACGCAAGTACGTTTTCGTTCAAGCGTCCTTGCGTTTTTTTGTAAGGATGAAAAAGCGTTCTTATCTCTTCGAAAATCCTCGGAAGTCTTCATTTCCAACTCCTTCCGCCCGGAAATGCAGCTGGAGTGCCCTGGGACGGCAAAAAGGCTTCACTTAAAAATGTCACTTTTTTTCAAAAAAGATGCCCGATAGTTTTGGTAGTTTCAAAAAAAGGACTACCTTTGCACTCGCAATCGGGAAAATGATGAACGGTTGTAGAAATGATGCGGAAATAGCTCAGTTGGTAGAGCATAACCTTGCCAAGGTTAGGGTCGCGAG
>ENA-OWZO01000061-OWZO01000061.1-human-gut-metagenome-genome-assembly--contig:-NODE-61-length-104375-cov-23.693156_pt1 | contig 104375 bp, 87 predicted proteins | sample MGYA00249260_ERZ652115 | MGnify/ENA primary metagenome ERZ652115 (study PRJEB26925, sample SAMN05827127) | human gut metagenome | biome: ENVO:2100002; feature: ENVO:00000062; material: ENVO:00002003...
CTAAGTTTCAATCTATAAGATTTTTACTTTTACAATTCTATTTTGAGACAGCCTCTTATTGTTTTGTGAAATCTATGATTCATCCAATTTGTTTAGTAGAAACAATGGGTTTTCAGTAAAGCCCTGTGTGGATGAAATAGGGAATCCGTTGCTTTGATTTTTGTATGAGGGTCTTTATATAGCACCTGAAAGAAGACACGCAAGGGATTCCATCCTCTAGACTCATTTATTTCCCTCCAAAGAACTTCTTCTTGTAATACGATTCGGCGGTATAGAGTGCCGCCGCCGGATTGTTGCCCGTCACACGGTCCTTGGTGACGAGGGTGGTGACATACGCATCCGAGTATTTGTAGAACAGGCTGTCGTGGCCCACGCAGAGACCGATGACCACGTTCAGGTCGGTGTGTGCCTCGTTCAGCAGGCGGGCTTGCAGAATCGGGTTGCACATGGCGGCCCCGATACTCTCACACTGGGCGGGGATGCCCACTGACGTCTTGGGCTGTCCGGCCACCTTGCAGATGACGGAATATGCCTCGAAACCGTTGGCGCGGAGGATGCGGGCGAAGATACGTGCCTCGCGGATGAGGCCGATGCAGTTGGCAATGCCGATGCGGTGCGCACCGATTTTCCGGGCGAACTCCATGATTTCCTGTACGCGGGTCCATTGGCAGTAGCCTTCGTATTCCACTTCCGCACTAGCCACCATGATGTCGTGGTTGCGGTCCTCTTCGTAACGCTCCAGTGCCCATTGGCGGTCTTCCTCCTTCAGGTGGGTCGTCAGGCAGAAATCAGGATAAGTGCGGTCTTTGAATTTGCAGTTCTGTGTGCCGCAGTCCACACAGGTAGGTGTCGTTTCTTTTTCCATGTGATGGGTGTGATTGGTTAAACTGGGGGCAAATATACGAGATTTATTTCCAATTGGTAGATAGAAAACCGTATTTGGTGGATTCTATTTTTAGAAGTGGAAACAGATGCCTACATTCGCTTCCGATTAGTTTTCATTAAAATTGTGTGTAAGATGAAGAAAATAATGTGGATAGCTTGTGGACTGGCCCTGCTGTGTACCCCGATGGGCGCAAATGCCGTTACCCGTTTTGACACGCCGCAGGAGAAGGTGCAGAAGAAAGAGGTGCCCAATCCGGAAAAGGCGGCGCAGCGACGGACCGACGAGATGGACAAGATGCTGGACCTCACGGAGAAGCAGTACAAGAAGATTTACAAGCTCTTTCTGAAGGAAGAGAAGGAAAAAGTGGAAGCCCTGATGGAGCGTCATCCCGGAGGAATGAACGGACAGCCTCCCATGGGAGGAAGACCGCCGAGGGGGGAAGGACGTCCGCCCATGGGGGGAGGTATGCCCCCGCAAGGGGGAGGATTCCCGGGTATGGGAGGAGATGCGGACGATATGACGCCGGAAGAACGGATGAAGGCGCATGCCGAGGAAATGCAGAAGGAGCAGGAAAAGCGGGAGAAGAAAATCCGCAAGATTCTCACCGACGAACAGTATGAAATCTGGCAGACACGGAAACCGCAGATTCTGCCGCCGATGCCGAAGGGCGACCGGCCGGGACCGGGCCCTCGCGAACGGGAAGAAAACGGGACTCCGTTGCAGGAGGCTCGTGCGGTCTGAACTGTTTTTCACGTTTCAGATCGTTTCATGGGACGGGAGAGCAAAGGGGAATAGTCTCTCCCGTCTTTCTTATAGGAAATAATAAGAGTAAGTAGACTATGGAAGAACAGAAAGTATTTGATATCTCGGATGCGTTCCTGGCGAGTTATTTCACCGACGACCGCCAGTGTGTCCATCCCAACCGCGAACATACGTTGGTGTATCTCTGCTCGGGCGAGCTGGAGGTTGAGCAGGAAGGTCGAAGGACGGTGCTCCACGAAGGGGAATGTGCGTTCATGCGCCGTGACCACCGGATGATATTGCAGAGACGGGTGAGGCAGGCGAAGCCTTACCGTTCGGTGGTGCTGAAGTTCTCGCGGAATTTCCTGCGCGAGTTTTACCAGTAACTGGACAGGCGGTCGTTGCCTGCGTATGCGCAGCGTAACCGCGACAGCCTGTATCTGCTGCCGGCCGACCGTCCCGACATCCGGAACCTTTTCAGGTCGGTCTTGCCTTTCTTCGAGGCGGAGGTGAAGCCCTCAGAGGAACTGCTTCGCCTCAAGATGGCAGAGGGTGTGTATGTGTTGCTGAACACGGACAAAAGCCTGTATGCGTCGCTTTTCGACTTTACAGACCCGTGGAAGATTGACCTCATGGATTTCATGGAGCAGAACTTCATGGACGACCTTTCACTGGAGGAAATGGCCAGCTACACGGGCCGCAGTCTTTCTACCTTCAAGCGTGATTTCCGGAAATACAGTGAACTCACTCCCCAGCGGTGGATTATCCGGCGCAGGCTGGAGGCGGCCTGCGAACTGTTGCGCACTTCGCAGCTTAAGGTGTCGGAGGTCTGTGGAAAGGTGGGCTTCAAGAACTTGTCGCATTTTTCCAAGATTTACAAGGAGAGGTATGGGGTGGCGCCTACGGAAATGCGGGCCGAGCGTTAAGCGCAGCAGAAGCAGGTGGATGCTGAGTCGGAAACCGTAAACGGGGTAGTTTCCGCAGTGAAACGGGTTGTAGAGATGAGAAGGAAACGGACTATCTTTGCCCTATCACCAATGAAACGAGGAGGAACTATGAAACAGATTTTTATGGCACTGGCCTTACTTTGCGGCGTGAACCTGACGGCCTGTGCACAGAAACAAAAGACTCAGCCTATGACACATGATGCGAAAATCCTGGTGGCGTATTTCTCGGCCACAGGCACTACTGCCGAAGCAGCAGCGAAACTGGCCCGCGTGACGGGTGGGGAATTGTTTGCCGTGACTCCCCGACAGGCTTACACGGCAGCCGACCTGGACTGGCACGACAAGCAGTCGCGGAGTTCGGTAGAGATGAACGACGAGAAGGCGCGTCCGGCCTTGAAGACGAAAAAGACGGATATGGCGGCCTACGACGTGGTGTTCATCGGTTATCCCATCTGGTGGGGCGTGGCACCGAGAATCATCAATACCTTTATCGAGAGTCACGACCTGAAGGGTAAGACGCTCGTGCCTTTTGCCACTTCGGGTGGCAGCGGTATCGGGTCGAGCGTGAAGGCGCTCAAGGCGGCGTATCCGTCACTGCAATGGACGGAAGGGCGCTTGCTCAACCGGGCCAGTGAGAGTGACATCCGTACGTGGGTGGAGAAACTCGGCTGCCTCCGCTGACAGGCGGCACGTGATTTTCCGGCGGGGAGATTCGCGGAATGTGCGGCAGATGTCGTAACTTTGCCGCACATTGAAAACAGACTGTGTTATGCCCGTTATTGAAATCACCTCGCTGGCGCATCCCGGAGTGGACGTGTTCAGCACCCTGACCGAAGCCCAGCTGCGCAACCGCATTGACCCGCAGCGGGGCATCTTTATTGCCGAGAGTCCGAAAGTCATCCGGGTGGCCCTGGAGGCCGGATATGAACCGGTGTCGCTGCTCTGCGAGCGGAAACACCTCACGGGCGATGCGGAGGACCTTGTGCGGCGGATGGCCGACTTGCCTGTCTATACGGGCGACCGGGACTTGCTGGCCCGGCTCACGGGCTACACGCTGACGCGAGGCGTGCTGTGTGCCATGCGGCGTCCGGCTTTTCGCCCGGTGGAGGAGGTTTGCCGCGGGGCCCGCAGGGTGGTGGTCATCCACGGGGTGGTCGATACCACCAACATCGGAGCCATTTTCCGTTCGGCAGCCGCACTGGGCATCGATGCCGTGCTGCTCACGCCCGATTCGTGCGACCCGCTGAACCGCCGGGCGGTGCGGGTGTCGATGGGTTCGGTGTTTCTGGTGCCTTGGACGTGGGTCGACCGTCCGCTGGAGCAGTTGAAGGCACTGGGTTTCCGCACGGCTGCCATGGCGCTGACCGACCGTTCCGTGCCGCTGGACTATCCGCCGTTGAAGGAGGAACCGCGCCTGGCCCTGGTGATGGGTACCGAGGGCGACGGACTGCCGGAAGCGGCCATCGAGGGGGCCGACTACGTGGTGCGTATTCCCATGGCGCACGGGGTGGATTCGCTCAATGTGGCGGCGGCCTCGGCCGTGGCTTTCTGGGAGTTGCGGAGCCGGGAATAACTCTTCCAACTGACCACTATTTTCAGTATATAAAAAACGCTTTGGCGTTCGGAAGAAAACGTCAAAGCGTTTGGACTAAAACGTCCTTGCGTTTGACTCGAAACGCAAGGACGTTTTGTATGAAATGCACTTGCGTTTTCATTGAAACGCAAAGGCGTTTTTTCAGGGTCAGATTTCGTCCGGCCAGGGGCAGGGTTTTCCCGTCTTTTTGAACGACGGACGCTGGGCACCCGAACTGCGGAGGAACTCCCCGAGGTTGGCCGAGAGGGCTTTCACTACCTCCGGATACTGCTGGGCCAGGTTGTGCTGTTCGCTGATGTCGGCCGGGATGTCATAGAGTTCCTTCTTTCCCGTTTCGTAGAAATAAATCAGTTTCCATTTTCCCTGACGCACGGTGCAGGTGGCGCCGATGCCCGGACCTTGTTCGCCCCACAGGTTCGGACAGTTCCAGTAGAGGCTTCTGCCTTCCGACGGGTCGCCGGTCTGCTTGAGCAGGGGCACGAAGCTTACGCCGTCCACGGTCTGCGGCACCTTCCAGTCGGTGATGCCGGCCATTTCAAGGATGGTGGGATAGTAGTCTTCGATGATGACGTACTTGTCGCAGCGGGTATCGGGTTTCGTCACGCCCGGCCAGCTCACAATCATCGGTTCGCGGATACCGCCCTCGTAGGCCGAGCCTTTTCCGCAGGTGAGGGGCGTATTCTGCGTGTAGAGCGGTTCGTCTCTCCATTCCTTGCCGGTAGCATATCCGCCGTTGTCGCCGCAGAACAGGATGATGGTGTTATCCGCCTCACCGTTCTTCTCCAGCCAGTCCATGATGTCGCCCAGGCTCTTGTCCATACCTTCGATGAGGGACGCATAAGCCGCCTCCTTGTCCGACATGCCTTTCTTCTTGTACTTGTCGAAGAAGCGCACGTCCTTGTCAATCGGGATGTGGATGGCATAGTGCGACATGTAGAGGTAGAACGGCTGGTTGTAGGCTTTGGCCTTGTCGAGGGCCTTCAGGGCTTCCTGCGTCAGGGCCTCGGTAATGAATGTGCCCGTCTTCCAGTAGTGCTCCAGTCCCGGTACCGACATGAGCGAGGTGGGGTTTCCCTTGTCGTCGTGTCCGTAGCTCAGTTCGCTCAGGTAGGTGGCCAGTCCGCCCGCCGCATGTCCGGCGATGTTCGTCTCGAAACCGAAGTGGCAAGGATTCTCTCCCGGAGTGTCGATGGCCCCCCAGTGCGCCTTTCCGCAATGGATGGTGTGGTAGCCGCTGTCTTTGAGGAACTGCACGAACGACTTGGCCACGAAGGTGTGGTTCGTGCCCTCCACCTGTGCGATGCCATTGTAGTTCCAGTCGGGCAGTTGCAGCACGTCGCTCTGGGCGTCAGTGGTCTTGTCTTTCTGCAAGGTCCAGTTGGTCACCCGGTGACGGGCGGCGTTGGCTCCGGTCATCAGGCTGCAGCGTGTGGGCGAGCTGATGCTGGAGGCGTAGGCCTGGGTGAACATCATTCCCTGGCGGGCCAGACGTTCCATGTTGGGAGTTTCGTAACGCTCGTTGTACATGGTTTTCTGTGTCCAGAAAGGCAGGGAAGTGTCCTGCCATCCCATGTCGTCCACCAGGAAGAAGATGATGTTCGGGCGAGGGTCGGGACGGTCGTTGGCAGCCCCACTCAGCGGGGAGAGAATGGGAGCCAGTCCCAGGAGTGCGAGTAGATTTCTGTTCATGATATGGGCTTTTAGATTAATCAGTTACGTGGTAAATGCTAAAGTTTCGGATGAGAGGTTCCGCGGTACATTCCTCCACCACCAGCCGGAAGGACTGGGCTTCGACGGCAGGGAAGGATTCGATGCGCTTGTGTCCCACGGAAGAGCCTTTGGCCACGGTGGTCCACTTGCCGTTCACCTTCGCTTCCACCCGGTAGGCCCGGATGCGTTCGCCGCCGTTCAGGTCTTCCTGAATCTGGTAGTAGTTTACGGGTTGCGCCTTGTCGAGCGAGAGCGACAACCGCTTCTTTCCGGTGGCCGAAGTCGCTGCCAGCGGCTGGCCGAAGCGGCGGTTGATTTCCGCGCCCCATTCCTTCAGACGGCGTACGTCGCCCTCCGGAATCAGACCGTCGGGGTTGGGAGTGAGTCCCACCATCAGCGTGGCGTTGCGGCCCACCGATTTCTCGTACATCTCCATCAGGCTTTCCAGCGGATAGACTGCCTTGTCGTCATCGCCCGGTTCCCAGAACCATTCGTGGCGTCCGTTGTAGCCGCGCAGGGGCGTGTCGGCCATGGCAGGCACCCAGTACTTGCCGTCGGGGTCGCCGTGGGCCAGCAGTTGGTTGTGGTCAGTCACGCCGTCGGTGGCGTTGCTGTGGCTGTACGGGTAGGGGAAGCTCGACCAGCAGGGATAGCCCACGGTACCGCTTTCCGAACCGCCCCAGCGCAGGTCGGCCCGGTTCACGTTATGATAGAACAGGCAGTCGGGCTGGTATTCGTTCACGATGGGTTCCACGTCGGGACCCAAGCCTTTCGGGTCGTCGGCACCCCCGTCGAACCAAATCATGAAGAGGTCGCCGTAGCGGGTGCAGAGTTCCTTCACCATCTTTTCGCACAGTCGCTTGTACCATGCCTGACGGTTGCGGGCAAACTCGCCTTCGCCCTCCGCCTTGAAGTTGTGGATGCCCAGCAGGGAGTTCCAGCGGATGCCGATGTAGATGCCCGGCTGCAGGCCGTACTTGCGGCAGGAGTTCACGAAGTCGCGTACGATGTCGCCCTTTCCGTCGCGCCATTTCACGGCCTTCAGACAGTAGGGGTTCACGTCGCTCTGCCACAGTCCGAAGCCCGTCTCGTGGGTGGCGGTCAGGATGGCAAACTTGGCGCCGGCCGCCTTGGCCGACTGAATCCACTGGTCGGTGTCGAGGTGGTCGGGATGGAAGATGTTGTAGTCTTCAATCGGGTTGATACGGTTGTTGCCTTGTCCGTACACCTGTCCGTCGAACACGTGCAGGTCGTAGTGGAATACCACGCCCAGTTCGGCCTCGTGCCATTTCATCTGGCGGGGGGCCGGTTTCGGTCCTTCGGGTTCGGTGGTTCGGGCGTGAACGGCTGCACCGCAGGTGGCGAGCAGCATCAGTAGGGTAAAGAGTGTTTTTTTCATATTTAATGTGTCAAGTATTTTACAAACGGGTCATGGGTCTTTCCGAGCCATTGGATGAGGGTCTGGCGCAACGAATCGCAGCAGGCCGGCTGGCTTTCCGCCACGTTGTGCAGCTGGCCGGGGTCGGTGGTCCGGTCGTACAGCCAGGTCTGCGTCACTTTCCCTTTCTGCACATCCACCACGTAGGTGTAGCGGGCGGTACGGATGCCGCGTCGTCCGGACGTGGGGTCGGAAGGTTCGCAGTAGTAATAAGGCTGGAAAGCGTCTTCGGGTGTCTGAATCTGTTCCTGCAGGAAATACCGGCTCCAGTCGTGCGTCTGCACGGTGGACGGAATCTCCGCCTTCCTTCCCATCAGCGAGAGCAGGGTAGGATACAGGTCGGCAAAGGCCACGGGCAGGTTGCTCCGTTGCGGATGGAGTCTGCCTTTCCAGCAGCATATCATCGGGATGCGCATGGCTTCCTCATAGAACACGTTCTTGCCTTCCACTCCGTGTCCGCCCATGCAGACGCCGTGGTCGGACGTGAAGACGAGGAGGGTATTCTCAAACAGTCCGCAGTCTTTCAGGGCCTGTACGATGCGTCCCACCTGTTCGTCCACTCCGGTGATGCAGGCGTAGTAGTTGCGGATATTCGCCCGGAAATAGTCGCCTTCTGGAGTTCCTTTCTCTGGAATATACGGTTTCTGCCGGGCCAGTGCTTCCACGTCGAGCGAGTCGTACAGCCGTTTGTAGGCATCGGGCACCAGCTCGTAGCCCGTGTGCGGGGGATTCATGGAAACCACCAGGGCAAAGGGGCGGTCGGACTGCACGCTTTCCGTGCGGATGAACTCGATGGTACGGTCGGCTTCGTAGGCCGGCCCCCACTGGTCCACGTAGTGGAACTCGTCTCTGCCCGCCAAGGTATCCCAGTACATCGGATGCAGGTGGTTGTCGTAGGTGCCGTAGGCTATCCACCGGTCGAAACCGTGGCGGCGTTCGGGCGGGCACCATTCGTTCCAGGCCACTGCCCCCCGGTTGTTGGAGGTGTCCACGTAGGGAGGATGCGGCGCGTCGAGGTGCCATTTGCCGATGTAGGCCGTGGCATACCCTGCCTGCTTCAGCACGTCGCTCCAGCAGACCGCTTCGGTAGAAAGCTCCACCCCGTAGGGCGTGTTCAGCGAATTGCAGTTGCCCGTCACCCCGTTGGCCATGGGATACATGCCCGTCATGAGCATGGCCCGGGCGGGCGAGGATACCGGATAGCTGCTCACGGCCTCCGTAAAGAGGATGCCTTCGCTCGCCAGCTGGTCCAGATGAGGAGTCTGCACCGGCTCCTGTTGCAGGCAGCCCAGCGCCTCGCCCCGGAACTGGTCGGCCATGATGAAGACCAGGTTGGGCCGCGAGGGGTTACCCTGCGTGAACGCAGCCAGCGGAAGTGCGGCCAGTGCGGCGGAAGTGTTGAGTAGGTGTGTCAGTTTCATAATCAATAAATATCCCCGGAGGGTGGCAAATGAATGTCGTTCAAACGAAAAAGTGTGCCAAAGATTGGAAAAACACCTCATCCTTGGCACACCAATTTCTATAATAGATTTAAAAGAATTCTATCATTACTGGTTGGCATAGCTACCTGCTTTTACAGGCCATCCCGGATTCTGGTAAACTACGGAAGTAGAAACATCGCCACCTTCTTCGGGAGTAGACATACGGAATACATCGTATGACAGCGGAGAGAGGTAGTTGGTTTCTTCAAAGCAGTAGCCGTTGTACTTCTTGACCAATTCGTTCATTGCCTGCGGGCGCAGGTATTTGCTGACGGAAGCATCGTTAGGAGCTGTATAGTTCAGCTTGCAGGCGGTGCAGGCAGCTTCGAAGTCGGTGTGGAATTCATCCCAGTAATTCATTCCTTCTACCCAGTAGTTCTGCATCATGTCGAGTGAACGCCAGCGATACAGGTCGTCCTTACGCATACCTTCCGCAATGAGTTCGCTGCGGCGTTCGCGACGGATGTTGTAGAGAGTTTTGTCCACCAGTTCTTTTCCGGAATAGCGGGCCAGGTCGATTTCCTTGCTCAGGTCGGTAGCGTTGATGGTCTTCTGGAAATCAGAATCGACGCCTGCACGGGTACGCAGTGCTGTCCAGTATTTTTTGAGGGTAGCGTCTTCCAGTGTGTTGTAGCGCAGGTAGTAAGCTTCGATGTAATTCAGGTAAGCTTCTGCCGCACGGAAGATAGGCAATGCCAGCGGATAGGCACTGTTGTAAGTCACGTTGTTGTCGGCCCATCCTTTGCGAGGAATGTAGCCGGTGCTGGTCACGCGGATGCCACTGGCTGCAATCAGTCCGGGGTACTGGTACATGATGTCTTTCCCATTGAGGGTCATGATTTTGTCGCCGGGTTTTGCCACGGAAGTCACCAGACGCAAGTCGCGGTTTTCCATGGTGCTTTTCAGATTCTTGTCGCCCTGATAAGCGCCCTCACTTGCATAAATAGGCAGACCGTTGGTCATCAGATAGCTGTCTACCAGTGAGCGGGTGAAACCCGTGTTGTCGCCGTGTGAGAAAATATAGGTCTTGTCGCCCACTTCGATGGCACCATAGCCGTGGGTAGCTCCCATCACCTGGTTCTGCACCTTGGCATCTTCGCTATACATACGCCACAACAACACTTCGCCACGCTGTCCGGACAGGTCGGTCTGGTTGTACAGACTGGCATAGTCGGTTGTCAATGAGGAGCCTTCGCCCACTTCTTTGGCCGACTGGATAGCTTCGTCCAGGAAGAATTCTATTTCCTTGTTCAAATCGGTATGGAAAGAAGCGGCATCACCCGGCCATCCCGGTCCGCCCGGAACGCGTGCCGTACCTGCATGGTATTTTTCCCAGGTAGCTTCGTACAAAGCCACGCGTGACTTGAACAGCAAGGCACATTCGCGGTTCAGACGGTGAGCAGTGAAGCTGTTTGACTTGGGATACATCAGGTCGATGGCCTGATCCAGGTCGCTCAGGATGAAGCGGGCCACTTCGTTGCGCGGCTTGCGCTTGTTGGCTTCCACATTGGCAGCATAGTCACCGTCGGTCAGCACTTCGGTCAGGATAGGGAAGTCTCCGTATGCTTTCAGGAGGCTGAAGTAGGTGTAAGCCCGGAAGAAGTACATTTCGCCGATGTAATGGTTCACGTTGGCGCCGGGGCTCAGCGTCCCGTTTTTCAGGTTTTCTTCCGTGCGTGCCAGAAAGAGGTTGCAGTTACGGATGGTGCTGAAGCTGCCGTAGCTGCCAGTAGCCGGCACCTGGACGCGCTGAGGAAGGAAGTTATCCACCTGGTCGATTGTCGTCATGTCGTCGCTGTTGTTGTCGGTGGTGAAGTATCCAAAGGTTCCTGTACCCGTCCCGTGGTCGGGCAGCAGACCGTACATGTTGTTGCAATAAGGTTCCAGCTGATTTTCGGCAGTGAAGAAGTTGCCGTCTACATTGTCTGAGATAGGCTCTTTGTCCAGAAAGTCGGCGCAAGAGGTTCCCATCAGCAAGGTAGCTGAAAATAAGAATATATATTTCAGTTTCATAATTATCGATTGTTTTTGTTAGTTTACAAAGTTACGTTTACGCCACAAGAGAGGGTACGGCTCAACGGATAAGTCATACCGTTCTGATACAATGCTTCCGGATCGAAGTTCTTGTTGATGGAAGTACCTGTCCACAAGTTGTCGCCTGAGAAGAATACTCTGACGCGTTCCAGTCCGATTTTGTGAACCCATGCTTTCGGCAGAGTATAACCGATTTGCAGGTTCTTCAGACGGATGTAAGAAGCGTTTTGTACGAACTGCGACTGGCTCTGGCGGTTCTGGTTGGAGTTCCAGAGAGGACGCGGATAGTAAGCGTTGGTGTTTGCTCCCAACGGGTCGCCTTCCGGACGGAAGAAGTCCCAGTGTTCCTTGTAACCGGTAGAAGACCATGCGTTGCCGTCTACACCCCAGAAAATCATACCGCTCAACAGGTAGTCACGTTTGGCCACACCCTGGAAGAAGATGCTCAGGTCGAAGCCTTTCCATTCTGCACCGATGTTCAAACCGAAGCGGAAACGCGGAGTCGAGTTACCAATAATCTTACGGTCGCCCGGGTTGTCTACTGTATTCTCGCCGTTGGTGATTTTTCCGTCACCGTCCAGGTCGGCATACATCATGTCACCGGCCTTCCATCCTGAAGCAGCCAGGCTGACACCCGGAATGGTGTTCTGGTCTACCTTCTCCAAGTGTGCGGCCATTTCTTCGTCTGTCTTGGCCATGCCTACTGATTCATATCCCCAGATTTCGCCCAGATACTGTCCGGTGTAATAAGTGGAGAGTGACTTGCTGGCGTTGGGGTATTCCGTAATCTTAGTACGTGAATCAGAAAGGTTGAAGGCTACATTGTAGTTGAATTCACCGATGCGGTCCTGCCAGTTCAGCTGGAGTTCCCAACCTTTGGTGCGCAAAGACGTATTGTTGCGTTGTGGAGCCGAAGCACCCACAATCGGAGAGATTTCCTGTGCCGGTCCTACCATGTCTTTGGTATCACGGATAAAGTAGTTGAAGTAACCGCTCAAACGGTTGTTGAAAGCGCCGAAGTCCACACCGTAGTTGTAGCTGTAAACACGTTCCCAAGTCAGCAGGGAGCTTACCAGTCCCGGAGCGCTTGCAATGTTCGACTTGTTGGCCGCATCCAGCAACCAGCGTCCGCCTGCATCCGGGCTGCCCACTGTGACTGCCTGAATGGCATAAGTAGGATAGTAGGAGTTGGTGTTCTGGTTACCAAGGCTACCATAAGAGAAGCGGGGTTTCAAGGTGTTGACCCATTTGCTCAACGGTTCCCAGAAGGATTCGCGAGCGATGTTCCAACCTACGGAAACAGAAGGGAAGGTAGCCCAGCGGCTGTCTGCGCGGAAACGGGAAGAACCGTCGCGGCGGATGTTGAATTCAAACAGGTAACGTCCGTCGAAGTCGTAGTTCAAACGTCCGAAATAACCTAATGATGACCACTCACCGCGGTATGCGCCGTTGCTCTGTGTACCGGTAGAAGTGTTGACATCCGGATTGTTGTCGTTCATCACGTCGGAACGTTTGGCCCATACATTGTTGTAGCGGTAGCTTTCGCTGTTCATACCGAGCATCACTTTCAGGTTGTGCTTTTCCAGGAAATTGAGGCTGTAGTCGGCATAGAGTGAAGTGGTAATCATCGTTTCACGCTGCTGTTCGCTGTAAGCCCAAGTCTTTCCGGCTGCCAGGTCGGCGTCACCACCCAGCCATTGTTCGGGAATCGGATTGTTTTCTTTGTCATAGAGATACACTCTGGCCACATTGTAAAGGTGTTCGTAGCTGCCTGTACGCAGAGCCAGGTCACCGTGAATGGTCAGTCCCTTCATCGGAGTCAGAATCAGGCTACCCTGTGTGAAGTAAGTGTCGTCCTGTGTATTGGAGCGTCCGCCCGAGGTCAGCTGCATCAGTTTCGGGTTACGAGTGTAATGACCGTTGTTGTCGTAAAGCGGCATGTTGGGGTGCAGCTTGGTAGTTTCTGCAAAGAAACGGTCGCCATACAGTTTCAGGAAGGTCGGCATGCCAATGTCTTCGCGGATGAAACGGCTGTTGAATTCCAGACGCATCCATTTGGTGATTTCCGCACTGATGCGGGCACTGGCATTGTAACGCTTTTTGTTGTCGTTGGCGTAGTTCATCTGTCCGTCCTGGCTCAAGAAGGCACCCGATACATAATATTGTATCTTTTCATTACCTCCCGACAGGCTTACGTTGTGCTCTTGTCCGAAAGCCGTCTTGTCGATGAAGTTGCGAGGCCAGTTCTGGTTGTCGTTGGAGTTCTGGTTGAAAGCGAAGCAGTTGCCGTTTTGTGAAAGAGACGGGTCGGCAGTGGTAGTAATCTCCCCGCGCATGTACTGCTGGATACGTTCCATGGTGATGTCCGAGAAAAAGTGTGCTTCACCGGAACCCGTGTTGTCGATGGCACGGTTGAAGTACTGTGCAAAAGTATAGGCATCCAGCATGTCAGGGATGTTGGTCGGACGAGACCAGCGCAGGTTGTTGGAGTACGAAATGCTGGTCTTACCCTGCTTACCTTTCTTGGTAGTAACCAGGATAACGCCGAACGGAGCACGTGAACCGTAGATGGCAGCAGAAGCCGCATCCATCAATACCGAGATGTTGTCGATGTCCTGCGGGTTCAACTGGTTCAGGTCGCCTGCCACACCGTCAATCAGCACGAGGGGAGAAGCGCTGGAACCTGTTCCCAGGTTACCTGTACCACGGATATTGAAAGAAGGATTGGCATCCAGCTTACCGCCGGCATCCGGGATGCTGACGTTCAGACCCGGAACTACACCTTGCAGGGCCTGACCTACGGAGGTTACCGGACGGGATTCCAGTTTCTTGTTGTCCACCGAAGCCACGGCACCGGTCAGGTTCACTTTCTTCTGTGTACCGAAACCTACCACTACCACTTCGTCGAGTGTCTGGGTGTCTTCCGACAGGGCTACCTGATAAGAGGTCTTGCCTTTCTGTACCGGGATTTCCAATGTCTGATAACCGATGTACGATACGACCAGCGTACTTCCGGCAGCCACGTTGTTGAGCTGGAAGTTTCCGTCCAGGTCGGTGATACCGCCGTTGGTCGTACCTTTAATCACTACTGACGCCCCGATGATGGGTTCATTCAGCTTCTTGTCTGTGACAATTCCGGAGATGCTCATCTGTTGCGCGTGTAGCGGTAGCAAACCTGCCAGCACTGCGATGAGCAGAGTGATGAATTGTGTCTTCATAAGGTTCCTTTTTTTAGATTAAGTTATTAAATTAGATGGTTAAACAAATTGGGTGTCTTCACCTTTTGCAAAGCTATGAATTTAATGTTTCAGTCACGGTGGGTAAACGTCGCATTAATGGGGGGTATTCTTCTTATCACCGTTTTTTTAGGGGGAAAATCTGTTTTTTTCACTTTCAGAAGGCATTTTGTAGCGGATTTTTGTTTTCTTTGCATTTGTTTACTAGGCTAAATCTAAAGAATGAAAAATTACACGCTCATACTTCTCTTTCTTTTGGGGTTGGCGTTACCGTCCAGGGCACAGAGGTTGCTGGAAAAAGATTTTCAGGTGCTGAACATGAACGACGGAATTGCCGACAATGACATTCATTCCATTGAAAAGGATGCCGAAGGCTTTATCTGGTTTGGTACCAGCAGCGGATTGAGCCGCTACGACGGGCAGGATTTCAAGACTTTCCGCATCACGGAGGCCCTTCATCGCACGGTGGGGAAAGTAGTCTCACTGAACAAAGATTATTTGCTGGTCCGTTCGGAGCGGACACTGTTTCTCTTCGACAAGCAGCGGGAAAGGTTTCTCTCTCTCTGGGATGTGGAGCGGAACAGGATTGTGGACTTTACCCGTTTCGTGGCTACCAGCGACGGACATTGCTGGGGAGTGGCCGGAAACACGCTTTCGGAGATGGATTTGTCTACGGCTTCTTTCCGGGAAGATACGGCCTTTGTTCATTTGCAATCCACGGTCAAGGTGGAATCGGAGCAGGAACTTATGATGCTCTGTCTGGGAGAAGACGGGAAGAGTCTTTATGGTATAGGACGGAAAGGTACGGTTTACCGATACGACCGGAGTCAGAAACGGATGGAAACGCTATGTGTCCGCCCGATGCAGCGGGATGTGCTGGTTACTTCGGCGTTGCAGGGGGATAATTTTCTGTGGATAACGACTCTCGGCGACGGATTATATGCTTACGATCTGACGACCCGTGCGGAACACCACTGGAACTACGATTCGGCCAACCGTAATGAACAGCTTTCGCACAACGATGTGTACCAGCTCCTGCCGCTGGGGGATTCCCGCTACATGGCTTTGACATGGAACGGCTATACGATGCTCACGCTGACACCGGAACGGGAATTGAAGATGCAGGCTTTTCATTCTTTCGGGAACAGCGGCAACCAGTACATCGAAACACGTATGGTGACCGGCTATTACGACCCCGAAGGACTGCTGTGGATTGGAACGGAAGGAGGAGGCGTGCTGTTTTCCGACCTGCGGCAGCTTTTCTATCAGCAATATGCACAGGCACATTCCAATGAACTATGCGGCATCCAGATGGATAAGGAAGGTTATCTTTGGCTGGCTACTTTTCATAAGGGCCTTTTGCGCAGCACGCAGCCTTTTGATGGAGTTCAACCGTTGGATTTTCAGCCGGTGGCTCCCGGTGTGGTGGCCATTCACACCGTACTCTGCAGTGCGGCGGATACCTGCGGCGGACTTTGGTTCGGCTCCCGGAACGGGAGTGTACTCCGGTATGGAGAGGACGGTAGCTGGCAGGTGGCGGTGGTTGGTCCGGAAGGAGATGCACCGCTTGCGGTATGGACTCTTCTGCCTTTCTCGGAGAACGAGGCATGGGCTGGTACAAACAACGGACTTTACCGGGTGAATCTCCGCAGGGGGACTTCGGTGAAGGTGGAATGGAACAATCCGCAGATTCCCGACCATATTCAGGTGCGTGCGCTGGCAATCAGTGATGCCCGTACGCTGTGGGTTGGTACGACCCGTGGACTGTTGCGCCTCTCGATGGAAGGCAACCGGGTGGTACGCTCCTATGCCGGTTACGAGCGGGAAGCCGACCTGTCGCCGACGGACGTGGAAGTGCGGGCACTTTTGTTCGGTTCCGACCAAGTCTTGTGGGTGGGATATGCCGGAAACGGACTGGGGGCCTGTTCACCTGTAGACAACCGGATTTTGTTTCATTATACCACGGAGGAGGGCTTGTGCAGTAATTTTGTGACCGTTTTGGCCGAAGACGGCGACCATTCCTTGTGGGTGGGCTCCAATTCCGGTATCTCCCGCTTGAGCCGTCATTTGCAGTCGTTCTACAATTTCTATATCTCGGGCAGTAACCGTTCTGTGTTCTTCGGAAAGGATTTCCTGTTCTGGGGCAACCATAGCACGCTGACTTATTTCCGTCCCTCTCGGCTCCGCTTTCATTATCCCATTGAGAAGGGAAGAGTGGTATTCACCGACTTGGAGGTGAACCATGCATCGGTGCAGATTGGGGAGTCCGTGAACGGGCAGGTGGTTTTGCCTCGCTCCTTGCTCTATACCACGAGCCTGCATCTGAACCATGCCAACCGGAACTTTTCGCTTTCATTCTCCAACCTGCTTTACCTGCACAAGCTTCAGAAATACCTCTATCGCCTGTACCCGTATCAGGAGGAATGGATTATGGCCGACGAAGGAGATAAGATTTCCTACGACCGTCTGCCGGCGGGAGAATACACGTTTCAGGTGAAGACGGTCTTTCAGGACCAGAGCGAGGGAGAGGTGAGCAGTCTGGCCATCGTAGTCGATCCGCATTGGAGCGGGACCTGGTGGTTCCGTCTGCTGGTGGCTGTGGGACTGATAAGCATGGTACTGGTCTACCTCCACCGCGTACGGTTGAAAGAGAAGCGCGTGCAGTATGAGTTGCGGCTGGAGCACGAACTGTTTACGGTGAACATGGAGCGCAACAAGGAAATCGAGCTTCGCAAGGAGCGGGAAGATTTCTTCACGATGGCCGCCCACGAGCTGCGTACCCCGCTTACCCTGATACTGGCTCCTTTGCGTGAACTCCTGCACAAGACACCCACTTCGCATCCTTTCTATGCCAAGCTGTCCATGATGTTCAAGTACGCCGAAGGGCTGCATACCCTGACCGACCGTCTGCTTTACATCCAGAAGGCAGAGGCTGGGATGGTGAAGCTCCGTCTGTCGCAGGTGGATGTGGAAGCCCTGCTGGTGGACGTGGCACAAGGGTTCCAGTCGCTGGCTGCCGAACGGAAGATAGATTACGTTTGGGAACTGGCTTCCGACTGTGTACCGGTATGGGCCGACCGGGAGAAACTTTCATCGGTGGTGCAGAACCTGATATCAAATGCGTTCAAATACACGTCGGAAGGAGGGAAAATCCGTCTGAAGGTGGAACGGAAAGAAATAGACGGGGAATATTTCTGCTGTCTGTCGGTGAGCGATACCGGAAAAGGCATTGATAGTGTTCTCCTGCAGCATATCTTCGACCCCTTCGTGACGGGAAAGGAAGCACCCGCTGTTTCTACGCATGTGGGTATTGGCCTGAAAATCGTGAAACACATCGTGGAGATGCATCACGGACGGGTCACCGTAGACAGCGAGCCGGGCAAGGGTAGTTTGTTCTGTGTGTACCTGCCCGAAGGAAAATCACATTTCAGTGAAGACGACTGTACATGGGAAGAAGGTTCAGAGGCCGTCGTTGCTCCGGAGGTCTCCTCTGTTGTGCCGGAAATGATTTTCCCTGCGACATCGGAACACGTCGCAGAGGCGAAGGGGGAGAAGCAGACCGCTGCCCGCCAGACGGTGCTCGTGATAGAAGACAATACCGACATGCGTCACTACCTGTGCGAATTGTTGCGGAAGCAGTATCGGGTGCTGGAAGCCGAAAACGGAGAAGAAGGTCTGAAGACCGCCGTAGAGCAGGTGCCCGACCTGGTGCTGTCGGATGTGATGATGCCCGTGATGGACGGGTTCACCTGCTGTGCCGAACTGCGCAAGCGGAAGGAAACGGCCCACATCCCCGTCCTGATGCTTACCGCCAAGGCCGAGGACAGAGACAGTGTGGAAGCTTCCCGGCGAGGAGCCGACGACTACCTGTGCAAGCCGTTCAATCCGGAAGTGCTGCTGGCCAAGATAGCCTGTCTGCTCGACATGCGCCGCCGCCTGAAACAGATTTACACCCGTACGTTGCTGCATGCGTCGTCTGCCGCGTCAGCTTCGACGGAGAAAGCGGAAAATGCGGAAAGCGAATTTATGCAGAAGGTGTGGGCTTGCATCGAGGCAAATGTCAGCAATCCTGATTTCAATGTCAAGGTGCTGTCTGGAGAACTTCACATGAGCCTGGCCACCCTTTACCGCAAGCTGAAGCAGCATACCGACCTGTCGGCCGTGGAACTGATTCGCCACATCCGTATGACCAAGGCCGCCTTGCTGCTGATGGAAACCAGTCTCTCGGTAACGGAAGTGGCCGAACGCGTAGGCTTCAACGACCTGCCTACCTTCCGCAAGCATTTCACGGACATGTTCGGCGTTTCCCCTTCCAAGTATGCCGAGAGCGGGCAGGGCGGAAACAACAAGTCCCAGCCAGAGGCCGGGACCGGGGTGTGATAAATCAATCAGAGGAATATTGTGCGGACAAGTTTATCCGCACTGGCTCCGGTACTCGTTCGGGGTGTGTCCCACCAGCCGCTTGAACATCCGGCTCATGTGCTGCGGATACTGGAACCCCAGGCTGTAGGCAATCTCGCTCATGGGCTTGGTGGTGGAAAGCAGCATTTCCTTCGCCCTTTCAATCACCTTTCCCTGAATGTATTCCGAGGCCGTCCGTCCCGTCTGCCGGCTGATCATGTCGCCGAAATAGTTGGGTGAGAGGAAGACCTTTTCCGCAAAGTATTTCACCGTAGGCAGTCCCTCTTCCTGCGGTGCCGGACTGTCGAAATACTCGTCGAGCAACTGTTCAAAGCGCACGATGATGTCTTTGTTGGAGGCTTCGCGCGTGGTGAACTGTCGTTCGTAGAAGCGCATGCAGTAGTCCAGCAGCAGTCCGATGTTGGCCGTAATCAGGCGGCGGCTGTGCTTGTCGGCCGGGCGTCGCAGTTCCGTGTCAATCTTTTGCAGGCAGTCCATCACCGTGCGGCGTTCGTCCTCCGACACGTGCAGCGCCTCGCGGGTTTCGTAGGAGAAAAAGGAGTAATGCTTGATGTCCCTTCCCAGCTGCGTGCCCCGGATAAAATCCGGATGAAACAGCAGTCCGTGGCATTGGGGTAGCGTGCCTTCCTTCATGCGGAAAGAGGCCACCTGGCCCGGGGCGAAACAGACAATCGTCCCCTCCTGGTAGTCGTAGGGCTGGCGTCCGTAGGTGATGTCTCCGCAACAGATTTCTTTCAGGAACAGGGCATACACCCCATAGTTGACTTTAAACTCCTGCGGCCATCGGGTAGCCTTCGACAAGTCGACCACGCTGACCATCGGGTGCAGGGTCTCCAATCCGAAGAGCCGGTTGTATTTTTCCACTGAATCCAGTTCAATCACTTCTTCTTTCATCGTCTTTCCTCCGTTTATTCTCTGGCAAATTTACGATTTATTCTTGGGAATCGCAACATCCCTTGGGAGGCCCTTCTTTTACGCTATCCCCAACAATTCAATCTCAAAAATCAGGGTGGAGCCTCCGGGGATACCGGGCTGTGAGAACTTGCCGTAGCCCATCTCTGCCGGGAGGTAAATCTCCCATTTGTCGCCCACGCACATCTGCTGCATCGCGATGATCCATCCCTCAATGAGGTCGCTCAGGCGGAAAGCGGCAGGAGCACCTCCGCGGCTGCTGTCAAATTTCTTCCCGTTGATGGTCCATCCCGTGTAGTGCGCGGTGACGATGCTCCGCGGCGTGGGATGCTTGCCGTCGTTCGCTCCCGAAGCCAGTACCTTGTAGTAGATTCCCTTGGGGAGCGCCTGTACTCCCTCTTCCTTCGCCTTTTCGGCCAGCCAGTCCTTGTTGGCCTGCATGTATTCTTTCTTTCCCATTTGCAAATGATTTTGGTGTAAAGATACAGATTTTCCGGGAACCCTTCTATTTCTGCCGCAAGGAATCGTCCTGTTGCATACTTCTGATACCCTCTTCGAAGGTGTGCGGCCGGTAGCCCAGTTCCCGCCGGGCCTTTTCGATGCTCAGTCCGCTGAACCGGGGACGGGGAGTCTTTTCCTGCATCGCTGCCGTGTGTACCGGAAGGATGAGCGAACGGTCCAGACCCAGTGTGTCGGCCGTGCGCAGTGCCATGTCGGCCACGGTCATACATTCTCCGCCACAGAGGTGATAGATGCCGCATACCGGCTGTGCGACGAGCTTCTCAATGCCCTGCACCACGTCGCCCACATAAGTCGGTGTGCGCCACTGGTCGTCTGCCACCCGTATCTCCTGGTGGTTGCGCAGACGCTGGATGACCAGCGAGACGATGTTGCCGTGCTGTCCCGGATAAGGAGCCCCGTACACCACCACGATGCGGGCAATGGCATAGTTCCGGCAGATGGAGGCCACCACCTTCTCGCTTTCCCATTTCGTGTGGCCGTAGTAATTGACAGGAGAGGGCGTATCTTCCTCGGTGTACAGCCGGCAGGTGTCTCCTCCGAACACGAAATCGGTGGACAGGTGGATGAGTCGGCTGCCGTATTGCGTACACAAGGTAGCCAGGCTGGCCACGGCCTTCACGTTCACCGCATCGGCTTCGGCAGGATGCGTCTCGGCATAATCCGTGGCCGAAAGGGCCGCCGTGTGGACCACCACATCGGGCTGCACTTCCTCCATCCGCTTTTTTAGTTCCGCTTCGTTCGTGATGTCCGTCTCCAGAAAACGGTAGCCGTGTGCCGGCGGACAAATGTCCGGATGCAGTGAGCAACCGGTGACCTGCCAGTCGGGTTTCTTTGCAAAAGCATACAGCAGGTGACGTCCTGTAAACCCGTTGGCTCCGACAATCAGTATTTTCTTGTTCATGACTTGTAGGTGAATCGTTTCAACGGTCAAAGGTACAAAAAAATGTGGGATTCCGTTCTGTCCTTAAAACAGTCCCTGCACCCATCCCCACAGTTCCGTACTGAGGTAGACCACCGCCTTGGTAAGCCAATAGATGAGCACGCACAGCAGCAGGATGCCCACGGCAGTCAGTACGGCCTTGCGGTTCACCTCCCGGATGATTTCCTGGTCGCCCTCCACGAAGCCTACAATCAGCCGGAAGTTCTTGGTGTACGAGCGGCTGAAAATGTCCAGCAAGTCGCCAATCCAGAGCGGGATGATGCCCAGCAGCATGTCCGTCAGCATGTTGTAGATGATGGCCAGGGTGAGGGGGATGGACTTGATTCTGAACAGGGACACGGCGAGAAAAGGCAGCATCATGACAGACGAGAAGATGTCGCCTGCCGTCGGGAAAAGCAGGCCGATGAGAGGGTCCAGAAAATACCGGTCCATCACGTTCTTGATAGTCCTGATCAGTCGGTAGAGCGGGTCGGTTTCCCACTGCATGCGTTGAGTATTTTGTTTTGTATGCTCCATTTAGTCACTTGTGGGGTACAAAGATACGAATATTTTGGATGTGTCCTTTCAATTGTTTTTAGGTAAAATTACGCTTTATTACAGCCGTATTGTTTTGAGTGTGGCGGAATGAGCCTATTTTTGTCCCATTATTTGTGAACCTATGGACAAAAAACTGCTTAAATACTGGAAAACCTGTCTGCTGGATGCCGAATGGAGCAACAACTCCTCCAATCAGGAACCGCGTGTTACGTTGAGAATTGGTCGCCGGATGCCGGAATATCTCCTTAAAAAAGACCGGGAGTTGCTTTTCCCGGACGAGACAGATTCCCCCAAGAAGCATAGTGTACGTATTGCTCCCTGTGTGCTGCTTCCCGAATATGAAAATGGCAAGCTCCTCGGCAGGCCATTCCCTGAATATCCTTTTTTCATCACTTATACCTTGTGGCCCGACGGCCGGTTGGGCATGCCGGAAAACCCGCTGGAGCGGGTGCCAGTGTTTGTCCGTAGGTTTCTTTCTCCCAATGCCAAGGACGACCGTACGATTGCTTCCCTTGCGGAGGTGGACTGTCTGCTGAAGGAATTTCCGTTGGAGTTGGCCGATGAGAAGGCTTATTGGCGGGCATGTGAGGGATTGTTCCGTAAGGCTACCGGAATGGTTTTCTCTGAAATGAACTATTCGGAGTGTCCGGAGATTGCGGTTACAAAGGCACCGGCCACGGGAATGGCACAGAATATCCTGCGACTCTACGACAAGCTACTGGACAGCCGTGACGACTTTCCCTTGCTGGAATGTCTGACGCGTTGTGAATGTGAGCCGCTGCTTCCATTACCCGACCGGAAAGAAGTATATGCCAACCGGAAGCACCGGGCGCAGATGAGCGGTGATTTTCCCTTGTCTGTCTCCCAACGCGAAACCTTGGCCATGTACACCCACCCCCGTTGCAGCCGGATTTTTGCCGTCAACGGTCCTCCGGGAACGGGAAAGACCACCTTCCTGCAGACGGTCATCGCCAACCGGCTGGTGAATTCCGTACTGTCGGGAGGAGAGCCCGAGCTCATTGTGGCCAGTTCCGTCAACAACCAGGCCATTACGAACATTCTCAAGGATTTCAAGATAGAAGCTGCGGACTCGGATGATTCCGAGGTACGTCTGGCCGAGCGCTGGCTGCCGGAACTGGATACACTGGGCCTGTATCTGTCCGGCAAGGAAGACGAGCGTTATGTCATGATGCTGAGCAACAAAGGAAAGGGCTTTCCGGAGGCGTACGACCAGCCGGAGCGGGTAGACGAGTACCGCACGTATTACCTGGAGCGGTTCAACCGTCATTTCCATGCTTCCTGTCAGGACGAGACGGAGTGCCAGGACTACCTGCGCGGTCGGATGTTGCTCTTGAGGCAGCGGATTGACACAGGCTTGGAGGCCTCCGTACAGAAAGAATGTGGTACCGGAAGCGGAGACGGAAGCTTTTGGGCCCGGATGATGCACCGCTTCTGCAAGTCCTCTACCGTCTACGAAGAATTTGTGGCCCGGTGGGAGGAAAATGATGATTTTAAGAAATGCTATACCCGACTGACAGAGGGAGAGGAGTATAAGGACTTGCCCTGCATGGACGACATGGCCGTGCGACTGGACATCAGTTACCGTTATCAGATGTTCTGGTATGCCATCCATCATCGGGAGGCCGAGTTCATCCGTCGCCTGAGTTGTTGTACCGGAAACCTCAACAGTGACGACCGCAGGGTGTATCTCGCCCGATTGAGGCGTCTGGCCTGCGTGCTGCCGGTATTCATCTCCACGTTCCATTCTCTTCCCCGCTACATGACTTGCACCTGCGAAGGTGAAAAGTTCGTCCCCCTTTACAATACCATCGACCTGCTCATTGTCGACGAGTCGGGGCAGGTGTCGCCCGAGCTGGCCGTACCCTCGTTCAGCCTGGCGCGGCAAGCCATTCTCGTGGGCGATGTGGAACAGATAGAGCCCATCTGGCCCGTGTCTGCCGAATATTCCTTTCTCAACCTCAAGCGCTTCGGGGTGGTGGCTTCGGAAGAAGACCCGCTCTACGGTTTCCTGTCCGAACACGGTTTCCTGTCCTCTTCCGGAAGCCTCATGAAAATGGCCCGGAAAAGTTGCAGTTTCCGGGTAGACGGCGAACGGGGCGCCTTCCTGCGCGAACACCGCCGCTGCCTGGATGCCATCATCGCCTATTGCAACGACTACGTGTATCATGGGCGGTTGGTTCCTCTGAAAGGCGACCGCCCGAAATATACGGCCATTCCCGCCAAAGGCTATGTGCATGTGAACGGATTCAGCCGGAGAGGAAAGACCGGAAGCCGTTTCAACGAAGCCGAAGCCACTGCCATCGTAGCCTGGCTGGTCCGTGAAAAAGAAGGGCTGGAAAAAGCTTATGGGAAACCCATCCATCAGGTGGCCGCCATTGTCACCCCGTTCAAGGCACAGGAACGCCTGTTGCGCAACCTGCTGTCCAGCTTGTCCTCCCAGGAGGCTGAGCTGTTTGCACCCATGACCATCGGCACCGTCCATTCGCTGCAGGGAGCCCAGTATCCGCTGGTGCTTTTCTCGCCTGTCAATTCGCCCGGCGATTCTTCCTTCTTTATGGAAGCGGGCGGAAAATACAACATGCTCAATGTGGCCGTATCGCGGGCGCAGTACCATTTTCTGGTGTTCGGCAACATGAACATCTTCCATCCCGACCGGGACACGCCGTCGGGTAACCTGGCCAAATGGCTGTTCGACGGTCTGCAGGACGAAATGTCAGCCGGTTTTGTCTATCAGGCCGAGCGTCCCTTGTGCCGTTATACCGAAGTCGACCGCCTGTCCACCCTCGAAGCCCATCGGGAGATTCTGCGCAGGGCGATTCAGACGGCCCGTCGTCGCGTGGTAATTGTGTCGCCCTTCCTCTTTCTGACTGCCCTGGAGAGTGACAACCTGATTCCCCTTATTCGGGAAGCCGTGGAACGCGGAGTAGAAGTAGTGGTCTATACCGACCATTATTTGGGTAAGGAGCACGGTCTGTGGCGCGAAGATACCCTGAAAGCCCGCCGCGCGCTGGTAGAGAACCACGTCAGTCTGCGGATTCTGAAAGGCATCCACAACAAGTCGCTGGCAGTGGACGACTGTCTGCTGGTGGAAGGCTCGTTCAATTGGCTTTCGGCCAACCGTGACAAGGAGAAAGCCCGTCACGAATGTTCCATCCGGGTGCAGTTCCCGGCAGCTGCCACCTACATTGAGCGGCTGGAACAAGAACTGTCACAGATTGAAACGGAAACCGTCTTCTACCGTCCGCAGGGAGGAGAGGGCTTCAGTCCGGACTTCTTCCGTCCACCCTTTCACAATACTTGTCCGCAGAGTCTTCTGGCACATGTCCGTGAACAGGTCGGCCGGCTGGGCGTTCCCGCGGCATCCTCGCAGGAAAGTGTGCGGCAACTCCGGGAAAAGGCTCCGCGTCACGGAGCATTCTGGACTGACGAAGAAATGCAGCTCGTGTGGGAACTGATGAACTATACCAACGTTCTGAGTGTGTTCACCGACTGCCTGCGACGCAGCGAGCGCTCCATCCGGTATAAAGTGGAAGGCTCTTAATTCCCGGGGCCTTCTGCTCCTTTCCGGCAAAAACGCTATCTTTGCATAAACTATTCAAGAAACCTATGCAACTCACCTATATCTTCCACAGCGGCTTTGCCCTTGAGACCGACCGCTGCATCCTCGTGTTCGATTACTGGATGGACCCTGCCGGCGTGATGCCCCGTCTGCTGCGGTCGCCTAAGCCGATGTACGTCTTCTCCAGCCATTTCCACGAAGACCATTTCAACCGCGACATCTTCTCCTGGCGGACCGCGAAGACGAACCTCTACTACATCCTTTCAAAAGACATCCTGAAGCACCGCCGTGCGCAGAAAGACGAAGCCGACGCCTGGCTGGGCAAGGGGGCCACGTGGGAAGACGAACGGGTGCACGTGGCCGCCACCGGAAGTACCGACAGCGGCGTGTCGTGGGTGATTGAGACCGGCGGCAAGCGCATCTTCCATGCCGGCGACCTGAACAACTGGTACGCCCGCTTCCTGACCGACGATTACCACGGAGGTATGGTCTACAGTCCCGACTTCGGCATGGACATCGACCCCCTGAAGGAAGAGAAACGTTACTTGGGCGAGCTGAAAGACATCCGCAAGCTCACCGACCGTTTCGATGTGGTGATGTTCCCCGTAGACGGGCGCATCGGCAACGGCTATACCCGCGGGGCCCGTCAGTTTCTCGATGTGTTCCGCGTCGGCCTGTTCGTGCCCATGCATTTCGTGGCCAGCGGCTTCGAATCGGCCTGGCGGATGAAAGAATTTACCGACGCTCAGTCCGTCCCGTTCTGGAGCATCCGGCAGGAAGGAGAGACGTATGTGGTGGGCAAGCGCATCGAGGTGGTGGCGGCGGTCATCGTCCGCGACGGGAAGTACTTCGCCACCCAGCGCGGCTACGGCGAGTTCAAGGATTACTGGGAGTTCCCCGGCGGGAAGATGGAGCCGGGCGAGAGCAGGGAAGAGGCCCTGGTGCGGGAAATCCGCGAGGAGCTGGATACGGACATCCGGGTGGAGGCCTTCCTCACCACGGTGGACTGTGAGTATCCGTCGTTCCACCTCGCCATGCATTGCTACCTTTGTTCGGTGGTTTCCGGCAGCCTGGTGCTGAAGGAGCACGAGAATGCTGCCTGGCTGAAGCGGGAGGAACTGGAGAGCGTGGCGTGGCTTCCGGCGGATGTGAAGGTGGTGGAGGAGATTATTGCCCAAGCCCCCTGTTAATTGTGGTCGTACCGTTGAGCACCTATCAGCAGATAAATGACTCCTGCAATGGGCATTACTATGGAACAGACGTTGATAGCTGACGCTTCGTCCATGAAAAGCCTTAGAAGCAGGTAGCCCACAAAAACTAGTAAGCCGATTGCACAGAACACACGGCACATAAAGGCTTTGAGCCCTTTCACGTCGACTTTTTTCTGTTGCTCGGGCGTCATGGTGTTGTATCCAGCCATGAGTTTGGGAAATCTCCAGACGAGGAGGCCGAGCAGGATGAAGAAGGCTGAAAAGATGGGGATAAAAGGGTTCATATATGGGTAGGTTTTCCTGAGGGAGTGATAAGTATCAATTTTGATTCTCTAAATATTCATTCCAAATTTCAGTCGCCAGGTATTTGTCGCTCCGGCAATGTAGATCTGCAATGCCCTCATCAATAAGACTAGCCGTTTCAGAATTATAAAATACGTCCACCGCTTTATCAATGGGAATATGATACATTTCGCTCATATCATTGATAATGCGTGCATATTTTGCATCCATAATGATTTGTTTTTTTTCTTCTTCTGTCATAACTTTTTACTATCTATATAAGTCAAGCATTGTTGTAACATTTTATCCGATCGAATACAATATTGTATATTAGGCTTTTCAAAAATTAATCTTTTCAAAGCCTCTTCTTGATTAATTTCTCCGGCAAAGTATAAATCAAGTGTGAGAATGACCCTATCATTAGCTATTCCACCTACAATCATATCATATTCCTTTGTAGGTTCTCCAGATCGACATGCTGCCACAAAATCAAGCCATGATTTATCGTATTGATTAAAACGAAGAATATTCCATTCTTTTAAATCGTCTTTTAATTCATAGACATTTAACCAGGCATCTTTTTGACGGCGTAGAAAACGTTCGGCATATTTTATGGCTTGCTCATGTAAGGAGGTTAGATAGAATCCACGTCCAAAATCTAAATAATCTCTGGAATGAGTCGTGTCGGGATGTTCCACAATTACAGTAGAGGCATGGTATAGTCTCATTTTTCAAGCACTCCTTTCTCCTTCATGAAATCAATCAAATCTTCCATCAGGTAGCGGGAGCCAAATGTGTGAAGCACATCGTATGAAGGAACGATGTATCCATACAGTATGCCCGACTGTTTCAGCCTGTTATACACCTCACGTTGTGGCAAATGAAGAATCCGTGAAAGACTTCCAATACAGTAGGTGACAAATTCAAGAATATTTTTATCCATACACTCCAATGATTTATATTCACAAAGATAAAGTTTTTCGGGATTCTTTCTCAAAATATGTCAGTCCGTTTCATTTTATTTTGTACTTTCAGCTTGAAATTCAGAAATCAGCGAGCGATGTTAAAGAAAGGAATCTACGAAAACATTATCAATCAGGAAGTAGAACGAGATATACAGGAAGCCGAATCACATCAGTTGGTTTGTCGGCGCGAAGAGATTGATGCCGCCGAATCTTCCAAAATCCTGGCCGATTACCTGGCAAAAGCCATCCGGCAGAAGTTGGAGGACACGGAAGATGTGCACGATCGGATGAACCTGGTCAATCGGATATTGGCGGAGTACGGACTTGTGGAGGAAGTGCAGATAGCCGACACTTCCAACCTCTTGATGGAAGTGATGACCCAACAGAAGAGCCTGTTGCAGAAGCACAGCCGTTCGGAAACCGTCCGTCCACAATCCGGCTTCCGGGTGAGCAACCTGTTTACGGGTGGAAACAGTGTCCTTTCGTTAGGCGAGGAAATCCGGCGGGAAATCGCCAGTGCCGACGAGATTTATTTTATCGTCTCTTTCCTGAAACTCTCTGGTGTGCGACTGCTGCTGGATGACTTACAAAAGTTCTGTCAACGCGAAGGCACCCGGTTGCGCATCATCACGACGACCTACTGCGGGGCGACCGAGACAAAGGCCGTGCAACAGCTTTCCGAACTTCCCCACACGGAAATCCGCATCTCCTATCACACCGACATCGAGCGTCTCCATGCCAAAGCCTACATCTTTGTGCGCAATTCCGGCATGCACACCGCCTATATCGGTTCGTCCAATCTTTCCAAATCTGCCCAGACCGACGGATTGGAATGGAACATGCGCGTGACGAGCGTGGAGAATCCGCACATCATCAAGACCGCCTTGGCCACCTTCAACCTGTATTGGAACAGCCCGAACTTCGAGGACTTCCGGCTGGGAGGTATCGAAAAATTCCAACAAGAGTTGCATCGGAATGTCTTCAAGGGAAAGCAGGATGCCTTTGTGTACCAACGTTATACCTTGCTTCCCCACCAGAAGCAGATTCTGGACAAGCTGAAAGTGGAGCGCGAAGAGTGTGGCAACTTCCGCAACCTGATTGTGGCGGCCACCGGTACCGGAAAGACCGTGATTTCCGCTTTCGATTACTTGGCCTTCCGTCAGCATCAGACAAGGGCAGGAGAGACCAGTCGCATCCTTTTCACCGCCCATCGTGAGGAAATCCTTCGCCAGTCGTTGCACACCTACCGCAGCGTGCTGCAAGACGCCAATTTCGGTACGTTGTGGGTGGGCAATGAGGCGCCCCAGACCGAAGCCGACTATGCCCATCTGTTTGTCTCCATCTCCATGTTCAACTCACGGTTTGAAAGCCTGTTCTCCCAGCTCCCGGCCAATTACTACGACTACATCGTTATCGACGAAGCCCACCATAGTCAGGCCGACAGCTACCGGAAACTCTTCTCTCATTTTCAGCCCCGCTTGTTGATTGGACTGACCGCCACTCCGGAACGTATGGACGGCAAAGACCTTCGCCCGGACTTCGGCGGACGCATCAGTGCCGAGATTCGCCTTCCGCAAGCCCTTCAGGCCGGACTGCTGACGCCCTTCCAATACCTCTGTGTGACCGACGATACCGACCTGACCGATGATTCCCTTTGGAACGGGCAGCGCTACGTGATTGACCGGCTGGCCGACAAGCTGTGCGTACCCGAACGGGCACAACACATCGTGGACGCTTTACACCGTTACCTGGCCGATGAATACACCTGTCGCGCCCTGTGCTTCTGTGTCAATAAAAAACATGCTGACTTCATGGCCCGTCAGTTCCAGAAATACGGATTCAGTGCCCAAAGCCTGACCTCCGACACCCCGCAACCACAACGGAAGCAGTTGGCCGAGGACCTTCGCAACGGGCTGGTACACTACCTCTGTGTGGTAGACATCTTCAACGAAGGTGTCGATATTCCCGAAGTGGATACGGTGCTCTTCCTCCGTCCCACAGACAGTTTGACCATCTTCCTGCAGCAGTTGGGCCGTGGCCTTCGTCTTTCTCCGGGGAAGGCCGAGCTCACCGTCCTCGACTTTGTGGCCCAAGCCCATCGGAAGTATGATTTCGCCTCAAAGTTCCGTGCCCTGACCCTGCGCCCCGAAAAGAACATCGCCCAGCAGATAGCCAATGGTTTCACCCTTCTGCCTACCGGATGCAGCATCATCATGGAAAAGCAGGCCCGGCAATACATTTTGGAGAACATCCAGCAAGCCATCTACAACAAGCCCCGTCTGGTAAAAGAAATCAATTCTTACTCCACACTGCCCACGCTGACCCAGTTCCTGGAAAACAACGGACAAGACATCCGGGTGGTATATGCCAACAACCTCTGTTGGACTTTCCTCAAACGGGCCGCAGGACGCATCGCTTATACCGACGATGCGATTACCCGTCGATTGGAGAAAGGCATGGGCAATCTGATACATCACAACACCGCCTCCTATCTGCATTTCATAGCCGATTTTCTGTCGGGCAGCAAGCGTTATATGGAGGAAGGCAAGCGGCCGTATACCACCATGTTGTATTACGACCTCTTTCAGGAAAGAATCGACAAAACCGAATTCAAAGAAATGGGCATGTACGGGGCTCTGGCATTGTTGCAAGACGACCGTTACCGCTATTTCAAGCAGGAAGTCTCCGAAATCGTGTCTTATCTGCTGGCCCATTTGGAGATTACCACCACTCCGCTCGGCGATGAAGTATTGCCCTGTATCGAGCTTTACGGATGCTATTCGCGTGAGGAAATATTTACGCTGGTCGGGCGGCAGACTTTGGAGAAAAGAATGTCTGGTTCGGTATCCGGTGTGTTCAATTTGCCGGAGTACGATGCTACCCTGTTATTCGTCACACTGAACAAATCGGACAAGGATTTTTCCCCTTCCACGCAATACGATGATTATGTCATCAACAAAGACTATTTCCATTGGCAGTCCAAGAATACCGACGCCCATCATAACCGTGGGGGACGGATTTACACCGAGCAACCTCAGCGGCACAACAAGATTGTGCTCTTTGTGCGTGAGGAAAAGAAAGATGGCTTTGGAAACACCTGTCCTTTCCATTGTTTCGGCTCCGTGGACTATGTTTCTTCGCACGGTGATTTCCCCATGAACATCACTTGGCGACTGGAGCAACCGGTGATGCCGCAATACCTGAAAGTGGTGTAAAAGATTGGGGAATGAGTCGGTCATAAAAGCCACACAAATGTGCACTGAATATTACCCGAAGTATGTGAAGGACGATGATGCGCATCACTCTGCCAAGTTAGACAAGGAAGAGGTGCAGCAAAAGCTGGCAGACTTTTTCAAGACCCATTTTTTCCTGCAACGCCGGGACTTTGAACGGCTCACGGGTTTTAACCAGTCGAAGGCTATGCGGGTGATTCGGGAGCTGGTGCAGAAAGGGGTGTTGAAGAATGCGGGGACGAAGTTTCAGCCGGTGTATGTGAGAGAGGAGAAAGGGTGAAAAAATAATGTATCGGAATATACCAATGAAATATGGATGTGTAAAATCAGTCTGAATGTAAAAAGATTATCACTATGTTTGTAGAAACTTCATTTAATAAGATGATATCTATTTTAACAGAGATAGGAAATGCATAAATTAAATTGTATAATGATATGGGAATTATGGTGGAGAATAGGTTGGTTGTCAAATTGCAAAACAGCTGTTTTGGAGTTGAGTGTGTAGTAAATATTGAATGATTTGCTATATTTGTAAAATAAGATTAGGAGGTATATGCGAAATACTACATTGTTAAGATAAACTTCATTAGTCAGAATATGTTTCTTAATAAAATTAAGTAGATATTGTTTTATTATATAGTGTGTGGTATTTATGACAAAATTAGATATGATAAAATCTTGATTGTATAGATTTAAAATTTGAAGCAAAATTAAAATAATGAGATGAATTAAACAACTAAAATTGATAATTATGGTACGAGTGGTATTTATTTCTATTGAGAATTTTAAAATATTTGGAAGAAATATTCGAATTGATTTAACGAACCCTACTGTACTTATTGGACCTAATAATTCAGGTAAAACATCTGTTTTACAGGCATTTGCTTTGTGGTCATTAGGTATTAAAACGTGGAATCTACAAAAAGGTAAATCGAAAGCTCGTATTAGATATGGAGTGCCTATCAATAGATTAAACTTATCCCAACTTCCGGTTCAAAATGCTCGTTTTTTATGGAATAATTGTGAAGTAAGAAAAGGAAGTACGGAACCTATTGTTGTAACTATTACCCTTGGAATTGAAATTGATGGACAGTTATATGAATGTCCTATTGAATTTACTCAAAATAACTCGGAACTAATTTATTGTAAGCCTAAAGAATGTTTCGTTAATGATAATCATATTTTAGAGGCTGCTGTAAATATACAAGTAAATCTTTTGTATTCAATGTCGGGTATAGCGATTGAAGAGGTACGTCTTCCGATAGAACGAGTAAATTATTTGATGGGGCAAGGTATGACTTCTGAAGTATTGAGAAACTTGTGTTTTACACTTTATGAAGATAATCCGGAAGATTGGAGTAAAATAGTAAAATGGATGAATAAATTGTTTGGTATGCAAATTCAATCTCCTAAGTATATTGAAACAAAGGGAGCTCTTGAGTTGACATACAAACATCATAATAATAAACGGCCTTTAGACATTGCGTCCGCAGGCCGCGGGGCGTTACAGATTCTTTTGTTATTATCATATATGTGCGCCCATAAATCATCTATAATTTTGGTTGATGAACCGGATGCTCATTTGGAGATAATAAAACAAAGAACCGTATATGCCTTATTAAATGAGATAGCAAATGACAATGATATACAATTAATTATTGCGACTCATAGTGAGGTCGTATTAAATGAAGCTGTAGATAATAATATAGCTATGCTTTTAGACGGTGAAGTTAAACCCATCTCAAATAAAGACCAAGATATAAAACCAATCTTGAAAGAATTTGGCGTGGAGCATTTTTATAAAGCCTCGATAACAAGAAATATTTTTTATGTAGAGGGATCTACGGATATTCAAATGTTAAAAGCTTTTGCTGAATTACTTGGACGAGAGAAGGCTATCGATATTCTTGGTGGAGAATTGAATTATTATTATATTCAAAATTCTTGTGGTGAGAACAATATAGATAATATTGTTGAACGCAAGGAAGGATATTATACTAATTATATTCGCCATTTCAGTGCGATAAAAAAAATGATTCCAGATTTTGTGGGTCTTGGTATATTTGATTCAGACGGTAATAAAAACGAAAGTACTCAATGTCCTGATGGTTTGAAGGTTATAAAATGGAAGAAATATGAGTTGGAAAATTATTTTGTTACTGTAGATATATTAGATCATTATTTTGCTGATCTTGTAGATGGGACTGATAATTTATATTATCAGTTTTATTTAAACGCGAGAGAATTTGCTATAACTCAATATTTATTTAACGATGAAAGTGAAAATTATAGAATGTATAAAGAATCCCTAAAAGACGTACAACGATTTATCTGGTCTACAGTTACAGAGAATAAGAAGATGAGTAAATTTGTGGATATTCTCATGGATAAATTTGTTGAAATATCTAATCTTTCTTATCCTATGAGAAAAGGTGAATATTATAAATTAATTTCATATATGAGCCCTAAAGACGTTGATGAAGAGGTCATTTCTGCTTTAAACTATATAGAGGAAATATTATCATAAGATTTATTTACTTGCATAAATTTTTTGAATGGACTCTCTGCTTTTTTATATATTGGAATATCCTAATAATAAAACGATTCGACTCTAGATTTGCGTTTCTTTAAAGAGGAAAGGAAGTAGTTTCAGGTATATATTAGAAAAACTTTTATTAAATTGGTGTATTTCAGTAGTTTCGTGGAAAATCTCAACATTGTATCTATGTAAAATAGAAAGGTATGCAAAAACTTACAATAAAAAATATAGGAGCAATAAAGCTTGTAGAATTTGAGGTAAATAGAATTAATGTTTTTATGGGACCTCAATCATCAGGAAAGAGTACGATATCTAAAATACTTTGCCACTGTCAGTGGGTGGAAAAGACTTGCTTTATGAATGATAGGCAAATGGAGTATTTTCAAAAACAAGGCGTTTTTTATGATTCACTTGTGGAGTATCATAAGTTGGAAGGATATTTTCACAAAAATGCCAGTATAAAGTATATAGGGGAGGCTATGACTATAAATTATGTTCATAGTTCAAGGAAGACTACTATTAAATTAAATGATAAAATGGTATTCTCTTATCCCAAAATATGTTATATCCCGTCAGAGCGTAACTTTGTAGCTAGTGTACCCAATTTTAGCAAGTATAACGAGGGAAATAATGTATTGCTTTATTTTGCTTATGACTGGTCAGAAGCTAAAGAGGATATCAAAAAACTTGATATCTCAAATCTGCTTAGTAGGGAAGTTTCCTATGAAAATATTAATGACAAGGACTACATATTTGATAATGGCTCAAAGTTATTACTTACGAATGCATCAAGTGGAGTTCAATCGGTATTGCCATTATATCAAACGATATTGTATATGTTATCAAACCTGTATAAGAAGCAAAGGGCTTTGTCACCTTCAAAGGAAATGGCCAAGAAGGATTTTTCTAATGAAATGATTATGGTGGCTAATGAAATTGCTAATGGAGAAAGTATTAGTAAATTCAAGAAATATTCCAATATATTGATTTCTATGTTTAAAATGCTTGAGAGTTATGATGTAAAGGCAATAAACAAGCTCTCGGATTTGCTACCGGAAGATTTGTCTCATAATATATATGAAGCTGTCCACGTTATGGAGCGGTTGTTTAATTATCATTATACTCAGCTGTTTATAGAAGAACCGGAGCAGAATCTTTTTCCAGATACGCAGCAAGAATTTGTTTATTGGTTGTTAGAAATTATGCAGAATGATAAAGGACATGCTGCTGTCATTACCACGCATAGTCCGTATATATTGTTTGCTCTTAATAATTGTATGATGGGAGGATTAGTTAAAGACAATATTCCGGCAGAGGAAGTTTCTGATTTTGCTTCTCATTCGGCATGGATTAATCCTAAATTGGTGTCTGTCTTTGAACTGAGTAACGACGGTACTCTTCGCTGTGTACAAGATAAAGATGGTATAATTGAGGATAACTATTTAAATAAGGCATATAAGAAGAATTCAGAAGAGTACTTAGAACTTTTAAACTACTACGAAGATGAAGAATAAAATACAGTCCGTCTATCCGCACTCTGTCTTTTGTAGTAGTACAGCCCCTAAATTGTATATTGCTGATTTTACTGAAAGGACAGGTAGCGACAGAAAAGTAGAATTTCATGAAGCCATACCACAAGTTCCAGATGGTACTACAGGTATGGATTGCTTAGTTTTGGAGAATTCTTCACGATTGTCCGTTATATGTAATATCTTTGATGATAATCAGTTTAAAGATAATGAAGGACATGATTTATCTCATTGCGAGTGTGTGTTATTTCCAGAAAGTGAACAAAATGATATAGGTATAGCTTTTGTGGAAATAAAAGATTGTAAGTCGAAAAATATATCTGTGTACAAGGATAAAGTAAAGACTCAAATTATATCTACAGTACAAATATTTAGAGATAAAGGTGTTATTGAAAAACAACGTGTTTATGGTGTAATATCGTTTCCTAGAAAGAATAAGGTGTCATTTAATCAAACTATTTTTGATGATGTTACAGAATATAAAAAATTATACCAGAAATATAAAATACATTTTTTTCTCACAAATAATATCTCAATCCTAGATAGTAAGAAAATAAAAATTCTGTTTTAAGAAGTCTATATTTGCAATAGTAAACTAATGAAAATCCATGCAAATACCACAATCGCAAATACTTACTACCCGATGCCTTAACAGGGTATTTGATAGCACCTCGGCCACCTATAAGTTCTTCTGGTTCTTGTCTATCTTGCAGATACATGCCCGCACGGAAAATTTGCATATAAACGTATGGAACATTATGGTCCGCATGGTGGCCAATGCCTGGTATCCGATACACTATTTCCGGCTGTCATTCGGGAAAAACGATTCGTTGTTTGAGATTGTCACCGAGTTGCAGAAAGAAACGCAGATACCGATTGATGCAAGTTGTGAGGAGGTAATCGGGCAGCTTCAGGAGAAACTGGAGAATAAATCGGTAAAAAGTAAACTGCGGAGACTGACAGTGTATGTGCCATATTGTTTCCTGTATCCTTGGATAAATGCGGCCAATAACAATCGGGAAATCATGTGGCGTTCGCAGAATCTGGAGAATGGATGCCTTTATTCTATCCATAAGGAGAAAACGGATTTTTATATCGAACTTAATCCGATATGGGATGAGTACCTGCATACTCATTATCGGATTCTGATGGATTTCACTTATTGGAACCTGACACAGTTCTTGCAAGTGAGAAATCCGAATGTTCCTGCCATCTCCAGTAAGTTAATCCGACCGGAAAGCAGGAGCTCGTTGGCAAATCCGCATCGTTATTGGAATAAGGTGATACAGCTTGGGGGACCTGTACGCTGTATTTATACGGGACATGAGTTGCATGCTTCCGACTATGAACTGGACCATTTCATTCCCTGGAGTTTTGTTTCTCATGACTTGCTGTGGAATCTGATACCTGCTGATGGAAGTATCAACTCTTCCAAAAGCAATTATTTGCCGGATTTGGATATTTACTTACCGAAATTGGCTAAATTGCAGCATCATTCCTTGAAAATCTCGATACAGGCAGGGTATCAGCCTGCAATTTTGGAAGACTTCCTGTCTTTGGGATATACCCCGAAGGAGTTCGTCAACATGAATGAGGAAGAGTTTTTAGAGGTGTATAGACGTACGTTCGGACCTATGCACCAGATTGCCCAGAACATGGGCTTTGAAACCTGGAAATACTAATATTATGGAACCTGAAAAAATAAACCATCCTTACCTGACTGCCATCAAGCGCACCAGTCTTTCTGCGCCCACCCGTTATTTACTTCAGCACAGTCTGCTGAAGGGACGTATTTTGGATTTTGGTTGCGGGTATGGATTTGACACAGACGAATTGAAACGACAAGGGTATGACATTGTGGGGTATGACTATTATTACCGGCCTGAATATCCGGAAGGAAAGTTCGACACCATCTTGTGCAACTATGTGCTGAACGTGTTGGAACCCTACGCGCAGGCCGAAGTAATGATGAACGTGACCAATCTTCTTTCTCCCACAGGAACGGCCTTTTTTGCCGTGCGTCGTGACCTGACGGAAGAAGGATTCAGGTTGCATGCCATCTATCGCCAGTACACCTATCAATGCAATGTGCGTTTGCCTTTCCTGAGTCTGGAACGGAACACGAGCTATGAGCTTTACGAGTATCATCATTTCAACAAGTTGCCCCGGAAGGAAGGGGAGACCTGTCCTTTCTGTCGGTTGTCTCGCAAGGTGGAAATTATCTGTGAGACGGCCACTTGTGTAGCGTTCTACGATGGCTATCCGGTGTCGCCCGGGCATGCGTTGATCATTCCCAAGCGGCATGTGGCATCTTATTTTGACTTGACCCATCACGAGCGGGAGGCCATGAACGTGGTGCTTCAGTATGTGAAGCAGAAGGTGGATGAACGGTATCATCCGGACGGATATAATATCGGCATCAATGTGAACGAGGCAGCCGGGCAGTCGGTCTTTCACGTACACATGCACCTGATTCCTCGCTACAAGGGGGATGTGCCCAATCCGAAAGGCGGGGTGAGGGGTGTCATTCCGTCCAAGCAGAGTTACAATGCGAAGGAAACCCAATCTTCGCCCGTGCAGTCGGAGAAGAAGAAGGCTTATACGGTTGAGGAGAAGAGGAATGAGCATGGAAACGCTTATATTCCGTGGGAGGAAGAGGCCGACAAGTTGCTTTGCCGGTTGTATGATGAAGGGAATAGCATAAGTGCGCTTGCCGAGATGTTTGAACGTACCCAGGGAGCTATCCGCAGCCGCTTGAAGAAACTGGGGAAAATTAATTGAAAAGCTATCGAGGTTATACTTGTAATCCTGCTATTTTTATTTTGCCATGGTACCATCAATTTTTTAGCTATTTATGTAAATGTAGAATAATTTTACGATTATTGTTGTCCGTCAAAATGTTTGGTTATGTAATGATAATCAACTTTTTAAAGAATGCTTCACGACTAATATTATTGAATACTAAATATAAAAACCGAAGCTATGAGAATTAAAGTTTTATCATTTATTTGTGGTGCCTTGTTGGCTGTTACTGCAGCTGCTCAGCCCCATTTGTCATTTAAAGGCATTCCCATTACTGGAAGCATGACTTCTTTTTGTCAGCAGTTAAAAACTAAAGGCTTTACTCAGGTTAGTTCTGATAATAATATTACGACCTTTGTCGGTGATTTTACGGGTCGGCAGGCTTATGTAGGCGTTGGCGCTGCAGATGATGGAAAGACTGTTCATTCTGTTGTGGTGTTGTTTGACCCAAGTGAGGAGTGGAATACTCTTGTTAGCACATACGATTATTATAAAGATATTTATTCTCGAAAATATGGAAGTCCATCGACCAGTATAGAAAAGAATCCTAGTCATGATAATAGCAATATCTCAATGATGTACGAACTTTGGCAGGGGAGAGTGGTTTATGGTAGTACTTGGGATGTAGAAGGAGGTTCAATTGAAATATCTATTGAGAAGTCTTCAGGAGGAATCAATGAAGGTCTTGTGATTATAAGATATCGTGATTCTCAAAATATTGAAACGAAGATCCAAAAGGATATGGAGGATATTTAAGATGGAAAAAAATCAATTAAAAAGAGATTTTTGTTATAACTTTACCTATCGAAAACAGAATTACTATAACTGGAAAATGGATTTATGCAGGAAACGTTGGTGCTGAAGAAAGGAAGGCGCCTGCGATAAAGACGCTGGGGGGCAACGCAACTGAATGTGCGGACCCGAAGGAGGTGGTGGTTTCACCGGCTACACACAATGTGGGCCGTCACTGCATCTATACAGGCGGTCAGTATGACAGCTTCCTTTATGTGCCGGAAATCCCGGCAAAGAAGTGACCGGCGGGTTGCTATTAATAGAAGTGGCAGGAAGGTGGAGAAACGCACTTTCCTGCCATTTTGAAAAAAATCTTCCAGCGAATGGAAAAGCCAGCCCAATCTGTCAGAAACCAGGGAGACAAGACAAGTTCAGGAGTAAAGAAAAAGTAATCTTTTCGTAGGTCATCTTGTAAGATGAAAATCATTTGTGCAGCGGCTATCATCCGTATGGATATTTTGGTTATATAGTTGAAGAAGAAAAAAGGGTTTGGGTATTTGCGTTTAATTCTCTAAATTCGCATAAATAGATTCTGAACCATGAACATTTTGTATTACCCTGAAATTAATATACCAAGAACGGAATGGGCAGTTCGCGCTTTTTTGTATTATGATGAGGTGGCAGCGATTGTTCCATATAGATATAATATGGAGCCAGATCTTTATGAATCTTTTATGCGGGAAGCAGTTGTAAATGAACTGGTTATACCTATTGATCCAATGATGAATTTACGATATCAGGATCAGGTGCAGAAGATTTTTGAGCAATATGTTATTTTACATATGCAGAGTCTGGAACAAAGAAGAGGCTTTTTTCATCGGATGAAACATTTGAAAGCATTTAAACTTCATGAAGGTAAATTTGGTCATTCCTTGTATCACTCTTTAGAGGAACTTGGCCTGGCAGAACAGGATAAGAATGGTTGGTACAATGTAGAGCCTCATACTGCCAATGATTTGATGTATTATTTAGCTTCTGTATTGGCTAATACGATGGATTACAGATTATCTACAGACCGAATGTCGTATTCATTTTCAATTAGATACATTCATACCCCAGAATATGAAATCCGTCATCAGAACAATCGGAGAAATTGCATTTTGAAAGAACTGATGCCAGCTCCTAGAAATTACGATCTTGGAAGGATCAAACATTTTAAGGAGACACATCGTGAACTTTTAAGGACATTCAGGAATCGTGTAGAAGAAATAGCTTTGGATGCCACAATCTCGCCTGAATCTGAACTTTTCTCTATAAAATTGGATCAGTTACGGCAAGAGAAAGAAGAAATTTCTGCAAGAATGAGGGAATCTCACTTGGGTGACATTATTTTTGGTAAAATTTGTGGAGTACTTTCCCCGATATGGGGGACATCCGCTTTATTGAATGCTATATATAATGCATGTCATGTAGAGCGTCCGGAGGTCAATTGTAGAGGAATGAAATACATTGTTCTCGCTGAAAGAAACTTAATACGGAGATAATGGTTCTATTTGAAATAAGAACGGGTGGATATTATGATAGAATAATATTTTTAGATTGAGAAACCATGACTGATTTTGATGAATATATAAGACAGAGTGAGCCGGACAGGCAGCAACGGGCGTATGCCTGGCAGACTGCCATCGGACTTCAGGCTGTAGATGGACTGAAACCTTCTGAATACCTGAAAGATATGGCGCGCAGACATATCGAAGGTGAAATGACCATCGATGAAGTGCGTGAACAGCTAAAGAGTTATTATCAGTCAAAGGTTAATCGTGAGCCGGATGACGAAGGAAAGCAGGAGGCCGACAAGGTTTCTGCGAATATTACGAAGATTCTGTCCACACGTACACTGGATTTTAGCACAAACGGATATATTTCATTGCATCGAAGAATTTTTGAAGGAGTCTTGAAGTTTGCCGGGAAAATCCGGGAGTATGACATCATGAAAAAAGAATGGGTCTTGAATGGGGATTCTGTCAGTTATTTGAACTGGGAAGATTTACGAAGAGCCATAGACTATGACTTAGAGCAGGAACGTAATTTTAGTTATGCAGGACTTTCCGCGGATGAGATTGTGGCCCATATTGCACGGTTCGTTTCGGGCTTGTGGCAGATTCATGCGTTTGGAGAAGGGAACACACGTACGACGGCTGTTTTCACTATTTTATATTTACGTTCTATTGGTTTTGAGGTGAGCAATAATCTGTTTGCCGATCATTCGTGGTATTTCCGTAATGCGTTGGTGAGGGCGAATTATAAGAATGCACAGAAAGGGATTGATTACACACCTGTATATTTAGAACGCTTCTTCCGGAATCTGCTGTTGGGAGACCAATGGGACTTGCGTAATCGTTATCTTCACATTACTCCTTCCTGCGAATGGAAGAACCAGCCCAATCTGTCAGAAACCAGGGAGACAGGACAAGCTCAGGACAAGTTCAGGACAAGTTCAGGACAAGCTCAGGACAAGGTGCATACGGATAATCCAGATATAGAGCGTCTGGTGGCAGTGATTGGGAAGGAACAGATGTCCGTAAAAATGATGATGGAGAAATTGCAGTTAAAGGGGAGGGATAATTTTCTCCGTTTGTATCTTTTTCCAGCTTTGGAAGAGGGTTTTGTCACTTTGCTGTATCCCGACAAGCCACGTCATCCCCGTCAGAAGTATCTTTTGACGGTAAAGGGACTTGCTTTGCTTTCGGAGTTGTAATTTTTATTCTGTGTAAATTTTGTCGTTTATTTTCCTATTAATCATTACTCTGTTGGGATATTTGCCTGGTCGAGTGGGAAGTTCTTTTCCACCCACCGCCCAATATTCTCCCGGGCGACTTCCGGACGGATGGCCTCTTCAAGAGGCATGCCTTCGGGCGTGAGACTTTCCACGCGACTGAATCCGGCCTGGAGCAGCGGTTCGGCGTCGAGGGCTTGTCCGGCCACCAGCCAGATGGGGACGTGGTGGGCTTGTGCGCGGCGCATCACCCGTTCCGGCAACTTGCCCATGAGGGTCTGACGGTCGGCACGGCCTTCACCGGTGAGGACCAGGTCGGTGTGGGTCAGGAGGATATCGAAATCGCAGAGGTCGAGCAGGAGGTCGGCACCCGATTGCGTGGTGGCCTGAAGGTATTGCAGAAAAGCGTATCCCAATCCCCCGGCGGCTCCGGCACCCGGCTGGGAGGAAGCATCTCTGCCCATGCGGCGGGCCGACTCTTCGGCAAACTGCCGGGCACGGCGGTCCAGTTCCTCCACCATCTCCGGTGTGGCTCCCTTCTGCGGGGCAAACACGTGAGCCGCTCCCTCCGGTCCGTAGAGCGGGTTACGCACGTCGCTGGCCAGGATGAAGCGGCATCCGGAAAGTGCCCCGTGCAGTACCTCTTCTATCGTTCCGCCCGGTGCCAGACAGTTGGTCAGGCCCTGAAGCATCCCTCTTCCGGCATCGCTCGTGCCGCTTCCGCCCAGTCCGATGATAAAGCGTTGGCATCCGTGGCGTGCGGCGTGAGCCACAAGTTCACCCACGCCGTAGGTAGTGGCCACCAGCGGATTGCGCTCTTCGGCAGTCATCCGGGTCAGTCCGCAGGCTTGTGCGGTTTCGATGACGGCGGTTCCGTCGGGTGCGAGGCCGTAGCGGGCGGTGACGAGGCGCATCAGTGGGTCGTGTACTTCCACTTCCCGCATTTCTCCATGCAGGGCGGCGATAAAGGCTTGCAGCATGCCTTCACCTCCGTCGGACATCGGGAGGGCACGTACTTCCGCACCGCGGGCGGTCAGGGCCTGCGAGAAAGCGGCTTCCACCTCTTCCGAAGAGAGGCAGCCTTTGAAAGAATCGAGGGCAAGTAAGATTCGCATAGGTTTCTGTGATTTATTTCTTCAATAGCTTTTCAATGAGCGGCACATAATACGTCCGCACCTCTTCCGCTGTGGGCGTATGCTGTCCGGGAAAGTGGAAGGCATGCGTGTAGTGCGTGAGGAAGAGCGGTTCATAGTGTGCCAGATGGTCGTTCTCCCCGAAAAGGCCCCAGATGCGTTCGCGGCCCTCCGGCGTGCAATGGTCCCACTGGTGGCGCTGTACCTCGGCAAACTCGTCTATCAGGGCTTGGTCGATGACGAAATGCGCACGGCCGTCTGCCCGCGGGGATTTGTACTCGTGTGGACCGAGGCGTTCGGTCAGGAAACGGGTCATCTCGAAATACGGGTTGCCGAGCAGGGCCGGGAGACCGTTTTCGGAGGCTACGATTTGCGCCAGAAATGCCCCGTTGCTGTTGCCTACCAGCAGGTCGGGCTGCTCCTGCTCGCACAGCCGGCGGATAAAGGCGAGGGCCTCCTGCGGATGCAGCGGCAGGTCGGGTGTCAGGACGAGGGCCTTTCCGGCCATACATTCCTTCAACGTCTGGGCAGGAACGCAAGCCCCCGAGGCGAAGAACCCGTGCAGAAAAATGAGTTTCCGTGCTTCCATCTCAACAACCGCTCCCGTCCAAGTTACAAGTGGCGCCTTCTTCCACCGGGCGTGAATGTAGGCCCGCGTCTTCCGGACGGAGGGTCACGGTGCCGTCTTCCAGCACGAAGCAGGGGATACCCGCCGCACCGATGCGCTTGGCTTCGTCGAACACGGGCGAGTGGTCGCGGAGCTTGAGGAAAGCCTTGAGGTTCTTCACGTGCTGCCCGATGTCGATGATTTCGTATCGGTCGTTGTCTTTCACTTGTGCTTCCACGTAGGTACAGTCGGGACAGGTGTCCATTCCATAAATCTTGATCATGATGATATCGTTTTTTAGGATGATTCAATTCGTGGGGTAAAGATACGCATTTTCCCCGTTCCGGCGATGAAAAACTGCGGTGCAAGTGAATACCCGAAAGGGATAATCCGTATCTTTGCGCGATTTTTTAAGGTAAGAAGAAGACAATGGATGCAATCGTGACGCAGATGATTATCCTGTTCATCCTGGTAATCGTCGGTTATTATCTGAGCAAGAAGAAAATGATGGATGCGGATTTCGACCGCAAACTTTCGGGACTGGTCATCAACGTGGCATGTCCCAGTCTGATACTTTCGTCGGTGATGGGCGACACGCTCCCGGACAAGGGACTGATTCTGCCGCTGCTCGTGGTAGGGTTCGCCACCTACGTGGTACTGATTGGAGCTGGTTTCCTGCTCCCGCGCTACCTGCCCGTCAAGGTGTCCGACCGCGGCATCTACAGTTTCATGCTGGCTTTCGGCAATGTGGGCTTCATCGGCTATCCCATCGTGGCCTCCATCTTCGGTGCCAGTGCAGTGTTCTACGCCAGCATCCTCAACTTCCCCAGCACGCTGCTGATTTTCGTGTTCGGCACCCTCTTCATCTCGGGCGGCGAGGGCAAGATGCGCTTCGACTGGCGCACGCTCTATTGTCCGGCGATGATTGCCTCGTACCTCTCCATCCTGATTGTGGTGACGGGATGGGTTCCGCCCCGCGTCATCAGTACCCCGTTCATGCTGCTGGGTAATGTCACCGTACCGGCCGCCCTGCTCATCATCGGCTCGTCCATCGCCAGGGTACCTATCCGCCGGATGTTCGGCAACACAGCCATCTACCTGATGGCGGCCCTGCGTCTGATGCTCGTTCCCTTGCTGATTCTCTACCTTTCCCGTCTCTGTCAGGTGGACGACACCATCGCCAATATCAACGTGGTGCTGGCCGCCATGCCCGTGGCTTCGTACGGCACCCTGTTCTGCATCCAGTACCAGAAAGGGGAGGTCATCATGGCCGAGGGCACCTTCCTCACCACCTTGCTTTCGGTGATAAGCATCCCGCTACTGACGATGTTCCTATAGCCTCATTTCAGCAGCGCTTCCAACGTTTTTTCCGGTTCGTGGGGCAGGATTTTCCGCAGCTGTCCGAGCAACCTTTCACGCGACTCCTGCGGGGTGCGGTCCGGGTGACAAGCTTCCCGTCCGAAGAGGGCTTCGGGCGTGGTGAGCAGCGACCATCCCCAGCCATATTCCCGTCCGTGACAGTCGCGGGGGTAGACGAAATCCTCCGTCACGATGTAGCCGGCCATCTGCAGCCGCGTGATATAGGCGTCGAAACGGCTCCGCATCTTCGGTCCCGTGAAACCGCAGGAAGTCCGCAGTTTCCGGGTAATCTGATGTCCCTCGATTTTCAGTACGTCGAGAATTGTTTCTTCGATGCTCCCTTCTTCCGGATAGGGGAAGAGGCTGCGCCGGTAGTTGCAGAAATCGGGCCACCATTCGCGGCTGATGAACGCGGCTTTTCCCTTGAAAAACTTGCCGTAGGCGCAACCGCTTTCTTGCAGGATGGCGCCTTTCCATTCCCAGAGCGGCCATTCCCAGCCGCCGTCGGGCAGGCGGGTGTACTGGCAGTCTTCGTCGGTCACTTCCTCGGCCGACCAGCCGGCAATGCCCATGGAGAGCAGGGGCAGCATCCCCACCTGACGGATGTACTCAATCAGTTCGGGGCAGGAGTGTATGAGTTCTTGTGGCATGGCTTTAGTCTGTAGTTTATTTTTAGGGAAAGATACGCATTTTCCCGATTCCTTCTCAGGAGATGCGCGTAATTTTTTATGGAGATTCTTCTTGGAGGAGAAAACGCTCTCGGATATATCGGAAAACGATGGGAGATTGACAGGCAAACTTTCCATCGTTTTCTACGTTTCCCGAACCGGAACCGTAAGTTTTCCGGGCGAGAAACGTACGTCTTCCGAGGCGGAAACCTACGTTTTCCACAAGGGAAACATAGAAAATGCAAGGACGAAAGGAGGTCAATGCGGGGATGTTTTAGGATTTTTACGAAGACGCCTTCGGTCTGAATGAAGCAGAACCCGTATCTTTGTCTGTCAATGTATCAAACAGACAGTCCTTATGATTCCACCTCTTATAGAACAATCTACTCAGGAAGAACGCCGGGCATACGTGCTCGACGCCTGGAAGTGCTTGCATAACTGTGAGTTGTGCGGAAAATGCCACGTGTTGAAAGGCCAGGACGTGGAAATCCTCTATGCCGATTACATAGAGGGACGACGTAGCTACATGGAGGTGACCCTCGACATCCGGAACCGGAGTTACTGACCCCGGAAAGGATGCCTAGCGTTTGGTCAAAGTAATCATGAACGTGACGGCCACGATGGCAATGGTGATGCCCACGACGATGTTCGTGGTGAGCGGTTCGCCGAACACGAGCGTACCGACCACGATGGCGGTGATGGGCTCGAACACCCCGAGGACGGAAGCCTTGGTGGCCCCGATGTTACGCGAGGCGATGGCCAGAGTCGCCGTAGAAACCACCGTCGGCAGGAAGGCGAGTCCTACCAGGTTGAGCCAGTCGTGTGCGTGGTTGAGGCCTGCGGTGAGGGCGGTATCGGAAATCAGAATCTTTCCCAGGAATACAACCGCTCCCACGGAGAGGGCATAGAAGGTGAGCAGGGAGTTGGAGATGCTGGCGATGGCCTTGCTCCGGTTGATGATGACGATAAAGAGGGCGTAGACCAGGGCCGAACCGATGGAAAGAAGTACGCCGATGGGGTTGAGCGCCTGTGTGCCGTCGCCCTGCGTCATGATGAGGACACCCCCGAAGGTTGCCGCGATGGCCAGCCACACCGGCCAGGAAGGCACCACTTTCAGGAACACCATGATGATGGCCACCAGCACCGGGTAGAGGAACACCAGCGTCGTGGCCAGTCCGGAAGCGATGTATTCGTAGGCATCGAACAGGAAGAGGCTGCTCGATGTGTAGAGCAGTCCGAGGATGAGCAGGATGCCCGCCTGTTGTCCGGAAACCCGGAAACTCTGCCGGCGGACCAGCAGAAACAGGGCCAGAATCAATACGGCAAAGAGGTAGCGGAAGAAAAGGATGGATTCCGTGGCAGCGCCGTGCTTCATCAGGGGAACCGCAAACAAGGGGTTCAGACCATACGTGATGCCGGTGATGATTCCCGCCGGATAGCCGATGAGGGCGTTCTTGCTAAGTTTTTTCATGTGTTTGCAGAAGTAAATGTTTGTCGGGGTGCAAAATTAGTCATAAAATGAGAAACGCCGACTTTTTGCCGGCAGGAATCCGCAGGAGAGGATAGAAATTCGTCATTCTATCTAGGGCCCAAGCAAGAGATTTCCATTGCCAGACAATTCCCCTAGAACTGGAAATGAAGGGGACGGGCGAATCCTTCTTTGTCTTCCAAGCCCTTCACGTGCCCCAGGTTGGTCATCCAGCCGTCGATGTGCGTCAGGTAGAACACCTTGAAAATAGGATTGGTGCGCATGTCCTTGTAGAGTTCATGCACAATGGCACTTTTCTCGATGATGGCGTCGCGGATGTCCTGCCGTTCCTCGAAGACCGCCTCGGCCGAGAAACGAATCCACGGCGTCTGAATCTCGTCCTTTTCCAGTTTGCATCCGCACAGTTCCAGCGCCGGGTTGGCCTGGAGTTCGGCATACACTTCCTTCTTTGCGTTGGTGCAGAACCAGAGTTTTTCGTCCTCCAGCACCATGTATTGCATGGGACGCACCTTCGGCTTGCCATCCAGTCCGATGGTAGCCATGAATTGCAAGCCAACGCGGTCTAGGTAGTCGGCCACGTCGCGCAGGGTAATTTCTTCGTGCATTGTCGTAAGGTTTTATGGGTGAGTTATCGCAGGAAAGGATCGAGGTTGCTCAGCAGTTCAGCTTTCGGCATGGCCCCGCTCATCCGCCAGAGCACTTCCCCTTTGCGGAACAGCATGAGGGTGGGGACGGACTGAATCTGGTATTGCTGTGACAGGGCGGCGTGCGTGTCCACGTCGATTTTGATGATACGGATGCGGTCGCCCAGCACCTCTTTCACTTGTTGCAAGACGGGGTGCATCATCTTGCAGGGCTGGCACCAAGTGGCGAAGAAATCCACCAGCACGAGCTGGTCGCCAGCGATTACGTCGTAGAATGTTTCCATTGTCTTATTCTGCTTTAAATTCTTTACTGTGTTCCGGTTGGGGTTTAAAACCTATGCAAATGTACAAAATCCTTTGTTATAGTGAACAGAAAAAATTACCTGTCACATTGTAGAATGGACAGGTAATTTTGTATTTGTCTGATTATGTGGCCAGCCAGATATATCCCAATGGAATCAGAATACCTATCAGGAACAACCATTTCCCGCGTCCTGCTAGTCCATTTTTTCCCTTGACCATGAACAATCCGGAAACGGCAAAGAATACCAGCGAAATGGCGAAAAAGTCGCCCATGAAATGCCAACCCTGAATATGGTTGTAATGCAACCGATTGAACCAGTACACTACCGGACGCTTTTCGTGTATTTCATAATCTACACAACCGCTGACAGTGTCATACACACCCACACCGCCTTCCAGCATGAGGCGATGATGGCTTTCATCAATAGACAGCACCCGCTTTACAGGAGGCAAATCCTCCTGTCGGTTCCATGCTGCAAGGAGTTCTTCGGCCTGCATGCCTTTCTCCAGTTGAACGGCCGCTTCAGTGGTACGGAAAGCCGGATCCTTGCCATTCATGTGGTTCAGCAGAATACCCGACACGGCATAAATCAAGCAGACCCCTACCATCAGGTAGCCCACATCGCGGTGCAGCACACGAAGCCAGTAGGAGAGACTCTTATTCCGCCACTTCATATTCCGTACCGTCTATGTAGTAAATGGAATAATAGTCCTTGTGGTTGGCCTTCATCCATTCACGCATGCTTTGAATGTTGTTCATCTCCGCATCACAGGTTTCACCGTTTCCTTCTGCTTTTCCCTGCTTTTCCTTCAGTTCTTCTTCCGCCTGGTCAATGTATTCTTTGGTCAGACGGTTTTCGCGAAGAATCCCTTTGATGATGACCTCTGAACCAATCAGTTCACGGTTGAATCCGCCGATATTGCCTCTTGCCTCCACACGTATGGAAGTTTTCTGGTCTTTTCCAATTACAAAGCAACGGCGTCCAGAATGCTTGCAGGTATGCGTGATGAATCCTTTCAGCACCACCTCCTTGTCTACATTCTTTTCTGCATCTTTCAGAATGTCTTCCACATATTTTGCCTTATTGACCGACAGAGCGGCAGTAGGCTGTTCCTGAGAGGTCTCTGATTTTTTGCCATTGTTCACGCACGAGGTAACCGTCAGCAGACAGGCCGCAGCTACGATAAAAAACAGTTTTTTCATTTTCAATTGAGTTTATAGTTATTCATATTTATTCCAAGGAAGAAATAACAGTGCTACTATTCCGGATAAGCCGGCAGCGCACACGCATGTCGCCATCAGTATGCGCTTGAATAAAGATACCTTGTTTCTGCACAAAAAGAAAGTCAGGAGGGCTAAAAAGAAACTGACCACCAATCCCTTTGAAGAAAAATCTTCTACATAAAGATTCACAAAGGAATTCGTTTCGGACGAAGGTGAGAAACGGAACGGGAACAGCCATTCCGACAACTTATTCCACAAAACACGCTTCCGGTCCTGGTGATAGGAAGAGAGCGACTGAAGTGTCACGGCATCCAGTCCGTAACAGTCCATTCCTTCTGCATCCGATACGCGTACGGTCCAGTAAAGCAAGTTGCCCAGAATGTTGATTTCGTCTTTCGTGATGTCTACCGGACGGATATCAAACGGCAGGAAGCGATAACCGCCTTCGTCCGTACTTTCCAGTAAGCCCATTTCGCCCTTCTCGCCAAACAGATAGCCATAGAAACGCTTATCGTTCGTCTCACTCATGACAAACCATCTGATGCCTAACTGTGAACCGATACCCGTATCTTTCACGAAAGGCCGTCCGTTCACCATCTTCAGGTGGAAGAGAGCCCCTTTGCTGTCCAGACAGAAATAGCCCTCCTCATAGGGTTTCCTTACCGTAGGATTTCCCCAATAAGCTTTTACCGGAAAGCTGAAGCCTTTCTTGACAAGCTCTTTGGTGAAGGCTTCACTCTTCTGCCGATTTACCGAATTGGACTGTGCATCAACAAAAGTCAGTTCATGATTCATCCGGAAGTAGTCGCCGGGAAGCGTAAGATTTCCCCGTTTGGGCATGGCTTCCAGCAAAATCCCCATAGCGGGTTGAGGAGAGAATGCATCGGCCGGACGAAAACGGAACATCACTTGTTTGCTTCGCAGGATTTTCACGTCGATGGCCTGTCCCTCCAACGAATCGGGCAACTGGCCTTCCATGGCCAGCTGGCGATAGTTCAGTAACGGAAGCAGTGAGTCGTATTGTGCACGAGGGTACTCGTTACCATGAATATCATAAAATGAATTCTTATGCTCGCGGAAGTCAATCACACAAAGTTCCTTCAACCGGGCACTATAATACATCAGCGGATAGCTGTGCGAATCGTCGGTCATTTTCTGTACCAGTGCCGGCACCGTCCAGGAGGCCAGCAGGGTGACAGACAACAGAATGATTGAAAAAATGAGAGATTTGTATTTCATTGTTCATTGTTTTTATTGTACACCATACTTGAACCGGATGCAGGATGAGAAAGGAAAGATAAAAGAGGCTGCCAGTATCCAGCAGATTCCTGCACCGAACTGTGAATAGGTTCCGGGATAGGAGGAAACAAACAGCATGGACAGCAATCCCACCGATACCACAATGCAAAGCATCCGCTGTTTCCACTGTGGCTCGATACAAACCCACGCAGTGAAGCCATAACCTGCCACTGCTGCCACCATCCATGGAAGCAACTGCTGGAGCATCATTCCTACAATTTCGGAAGGCAGAAACAGGTGGACCACAGCCGCCAGGACCAGCGAAAGCAGCACACAAAGCAGAAAAATGACGCTGAAGCCATACCATAGCATGGAGGCCATAATCTGGGTTTCTCCTGCCGGCAGATGAAGTGTCAGCTTCAAGCGTTTCTGCGTCATCTCGGGCACATACTGCACGACTCCCAGGGCAATCCCGGCCAGTGGCAGCAGGTATTTCATCCACGGGGCAAGCGATGTGCCCTGAAAAAGACAGCCATACCACACATTGACCGCTTCGTTCAAGCGGATTTCGTGGGTAAGGTCAATATAGGTATAGCCCACGGCTGCTGCCATTAGCAACAGCATCACCCCAATCAGGCGGCGGGTTTTCATCCATTCTTTATAAGACAAGGCTCTGAATAAATTCATGACATTAATATTTACCTGTTAAACCAATAAATGCGTCTTCCAGCGAAAGGCTCTCTGCTGTAATTCCCATGACACCCATCGTCTTCAGCCGTTGTTCGACTTCGGACTCTGGCAGAAAAGAATATACTTCCCATTTATTGCCCAGTGCGGAGGGGTGCCAGAATGCTTCATCGGCCTTCAGCCTGAATGTATCTCCCGGACAGGTGAAACGGTACCGCTTGAAATGGTGCATGATTTCCTTTACCGGCTTATGCAACAGCAAGCGGCCATAGTCCATAATCATGCAATCATCTATCAACAGTTCCATGTCTTGAATGATGTGCGACGTAAGAAAGACTGTCTTGTTCTCTGCCGACGCATATTCCCGAAGGTATTCCACAAACAGACGGCGATAACCCGGGTCCAGTCCCATGGAAAAATCATCCAGAATCAGCAGTTCCGGGTCCTGGGCAAAAAGCAGTCCCAACGCCACCTGCGAACGCTGTCCGCACGACATGGTAGAGAGTTTCTGTGAAGGAAGCACCTGCAACTTTTTCAGCAATTCATAATAGGCTTCTCTCTTCCATTTCGGAAAGAAGGCCGAATAAAATTTCTCTATCTGCGAAACCGTGAAGTAAGCATGCTGCACATGCCCTTCCAATAACAACCCCACCTTCGATTTGGTAAGCGGAGAGAGGTGTTCCATCTCTTCACCAAACAGCCTGCACATACCCGAGCGAGGCTTCAGGTAACCGTTGAGGATATTGATGATGGTGGTTTTTCCGGTGCCGTTTTTTCCCAACAGGCCCAATACCTTTCCCTGTTCCACGTCGAAACTGAGATTTTCGTAAATCAAGCGGTTCCCGTAATAATGCGTAATATTTTCACACTCTATTATTTTGCTCATTGTAAGACAATTAAATGATTAGTTCTTAAAATTTTACTCCTACCTTAATGACGGGTTGCACGAAATCCTTTCCTGCCATTGTAGTCGTAAAAGCCCTGGCATACGTCACCTCGCCCCGGACATAACCTGACAGGGAAGGAGTAATTTCTCTTTCATATCCCACGGCCGCATACGGCATCAGCCGGACAGCCGTCTGGTAATTATATTCTGCCACCAGCAAGTCTGCTCTTTCTGCCGGGCGTTGCTGGTTCTCCGATACACTGGCATATTGTTCGTCTTTCTTCATACAGCCCCATCCGCCTTGCAAGCCCAGTCCGGCGGAAGCAGTCCATACCTGCAGACCTTTATACCAGTTTCTGGCACCCTGAAGCCATAGCCTCGTGACGTGCAGACTCTGCTTCCGGAAAAACGGATATTGCGATGCCGTCACAGAGCGGGAACGATAGTCCAGCCGCACTTCGGCCGACCAGCCTGAACGGCTTTCTTTACCTCCTGAAAGAAGTTGATACGCCAGCCAGGCACGTAACTGGTCCCTGCTCATCACGTCATTGCTACCGTAATAGACTATCTGCGATACGCCCAGTCCATCCGTACTTTCCTTATATGAGTTTTCCCTGTTTTCCAGTGATTTCAGGGCGATACCCAGTTCCATCGCCTGAAAAAGTCGGGATTGCTGCCAGGTAAGCTTTATCCGGTAACCTACTTCACTCCCTGTATGAGTAGAGTAGGTGATGCTAGTCGAAGAACCGCTCCCAAAACGTCCGGAAGTCTTTTGCATGAATACCTCCTGAAACCAGTGCAGGTCTCCGCGATGATACTGTCCCTGAAAGGCCACTTCATGTGTTTGAGTAAACAAAGGTGTTGTGTTTGAAGTATATCCACTTTCACCAAACACCTCACTGCGTCCGTAGAAACCTCCAAAACTGATGAGAGAAGTATATTGACGATCGGTCGTTCCATAAATTCCGAAGCCTACCGTTTCCACGTTGCGCAAATACCCGTAAGAAAGTCCGACTTGCCATCCGGGAAAGAGTTCATACGAGAAGCCCGTCGACAAATGCAGGTTCATCAGGGAATTCTGATGCCGCAAGTCCTTGAGCTTGGCGTAGTTTTCCGTACGGTATTCCAGTTGCCCTCCCCATGAGAGGCGAGGAGTGAGGAGATAGCCTGTTTCTCCTCTGAGCATGTACCATTCATGCCGTTTCGTACCAGCTCCCGAATTGTCCATCTCTACAATGTCAAAAGGTGTTTCTTCCGGACGCAGAAAAGCCGAACCCGACATGTGCTTGCCTTGTTCCGTACCGTATGCCATGGCACCTCCTAATACCAGTCGCGAGTTCAGTCGCCAGTAAGATTCGGTCAAGACCAATCCGCCCAGCCGGCTGTCCGACTGATAATAATTCACCAGTTTGCCGCTCCCGTAACTGCCTTCTGCCTGAAGATAGGAGATGCGACCGCACTCCATCCCCGACAGAAAAGAAGGATTGCTTCCGGCAGAAGCTGTATACCTCCACAAGGTTTCCTTAAAGTCTGTCCGAAGAGGAGAGGAGGTCTCTGAGGAAACACTTCCCCAGGACCTGCCTCCCGCCACAAGTGCAAGAAAAAAGCAAGCGATACGATAATGTTTCATGTTTAGTTTCTCAAAGAAGATTTGCTCCGCTGATGGAAGTCGGCTGTTGAATTGTTTGTATCCTGAAAAATAATTCTGGCTCCGTTTTTCAAGGATGCCTCGGCATCTATTCCGCTGGCATCGGTTGAATTTCCTACACCGAGCGAATAGTTATAGACTAGCTTTCCTTTATTCTCTGCAAGTGCTTCCGTAGCTTCTTTATCCACGTTGCGATACAAGGTGTATCCCATACCGCGGGTAAGTTCCACATAGCCTGCATCTACCGAGGGAAGAAGGCGCTTCTGGTTGCCGTCGGCTCCCTGCACGAATACTTCGATACCGTCTACCACCCACTCTGCCGGCACTTTCTTACGCGGCTGACTGGCACTTCCTCCATAAAGGTTGGTGGTGGATGCATCGTCTACAAAAGCTTGTAGGGTAGTACCTTCCGGACGGAATACGAAGAATGCCGGGCCGAACTGGCTGACGGGCCATGCATTACCCAGACCGTATTTGTAAGCTTTCAGGTAGTGGTCGGTAGAAATAAGTTCCGAAGGCGACGGATAGTATTTGGCATTGTTGAAGTCCTCAATGTCATACAGACAGTAATAGGCACTGTTGGCCAGATTCACGGACTGGGAATAGGCCCGTGTGTGGTCGATGGCTCCATTCAGTGCAATCACCAGTTCTTTTCCGGCTTCCAACTGTACCTGCTTGTCGAAATACCAGACAGCCGTTCCGGCCGGTACCCATCCTTCTGCCGCATAAAAGAGTTCACCGTTCACATAGTCCTTATTCGAAGCATGAGGATTGTAAGGGTTTACCATGCCCAGTGCAAAGTCGCTGATGTCAAGTGTTTCTGAAGAATTGTTATACAGCACGACATACTGGTCCATGGCAAACGTACCCGAACCATCGTCTTTCGGGCAGCCTCCTACATACAGTTCCTTAATCAGCACGGAACCTCCTGAAGACATTTCCAGTTTGATCGTAGCCTCTACCGTTTCCTGAGTCACATTGACCGATGTATTCAATCCGTTGAAAAGATACACTTTGGCATCGGTCACCCGTTTGTCGGAAGCCGAAGCTTCATAAATACCTTGCGGCACTTCAAAAACAGCTACTCCCTCTGCATTGGTCGACTGACTGAAGGTGGTACTGCCCGACGTATTCTTCAAAGTCACGCTGACTCCCTTCACAGGCTCAAATCCGCTTTCCTCGGGATACACCAGCCGAATGTTTACACAGCTTACCGGATAACTGCCGTTTTCTTTCTCCTTACACGCGCTGAAAGCCAGTATCAGGATTAAGGCACAGCACGCAAATAACATCTTTTTCATCATACTCATAGTGTTTATAATTTTAATTTAAATGATATGCCATAGTTAAAGGGAGTGACCTGTGAAGAAGCGAACAGACTTTCCTCATTATCCGTCTGCCAGTTTTTTATCTTCTGCAAGCTGTAGAAAAAGTTGTTGGCAAAGAATGACACTGTCAGGTACTTCCCGATTTCTTTCGATACGTTCAGGTTGGCCGAGAAATAGGGGGAATATCCCTGCTTCCTGAACATATAGCCAGTGGTGCTTTTTAACACCAGTTTACTGAGTTCGTTATACAACTCCTTGTCATGTTCGGCAGACCACAGGAACTTTTCCATGAACGGTATACGGGTTCCCATATCTTCTCTCGATACATAATACAGCGGATACGTAGCCACGTAACTGGCTCCGTTATAAATATCCGTCTGGGTGGACGAGGGTAGATAATCACTCTGCGAGTCGAGCACATAGCTCCGGGGGCCATCGCTGTATTCACTCAGATTCTGCCGCGTGTTCAGAAGAGTGCCTTCAAACCGCAGAGAGAAAATCATTCTGATTTTCGGCACATGCGTCACCAAGGTCAGGTTGGTGTTCAATCGTTGCGTCATGAATCCGTTGTAGTTGCCATTGCCTCCTACATAATAACCGATGTATTTATAAGGCTGTCCGTCCGTATCAGTCAGGCTGCTGGTAGACGGTACCATCATTTCGTCAATCCCTTTGTAGCGATAATACTTCCCGTCTATGCGGATGGAAGTATTGATTGCCTTTATCCGGTTAAAATCAAGCACCCATTCCAGCCCCATCCGTGAAGAGGAAGAACCGTTCACATTCATGACGGCCGACTGGAAATCATGAATCTCCTTATAGGCAAGCGTCTGAGAGGGAAGTATCCCGTTCTTGTCGGACACGGTCACAATTCCTGTCGTACGGTCAATGCTATACACCCTGTCGGCCGAAGGTATCAGGCAATCATTGAGTGCGTTCTGGGCGGTCAACTTATAATCAAACGGAGTATAGATACGCGTACTGGTATAAGGTTTTGACAGGGTGTTATAGAAGAATGACAGCGAAATCCGTATCCACTTCAGACGAATGTCCATTCCGGCTTCTCGCATAAGGCTGTACTGCCATTGCAATTCCGGATTATAGACAGGAAGTACAGGATGGGTGTGATAAGCATAATAGGTCGTTCCGTCGGCCATTGCTCCAGGGGCAAATGCCAGACGGTCTACATACGTTTCCCGTGGATACAGCATCTCGAACGAAGGAAATTTCACTGCCTTCCCCCATCCGGCACGAAGGGTCGCCCCTCGAAAGAAACCATGCTCTTTTTCGCCAAATGAATACTTGACACTGAAACGGGGAGACAGACTGGATACGGTGCCATACACTGTGCCCGGGATGAAAGTCATGTCACTTCGGAGTCCTCCTTTAAGGAGCAGTTGCGAATGACGGAAAGGCAGGGTTATCTCTTCTTCTGCATACGCAGCCAGATTGTGCATGAAAGGTAACTCATCGTAACGGTATTCCCTCCAGGTGGGAGCTATCGACATGTCTTCATAATACGTTCCTTTACCCAAGTTGCCTTCTCCTTTCATATCTGTTCCTGCCAGCAGATTACTGGCTGCGTTCCCGATTTTATGACTCCAGCGCGCTTTCAAGTAGGCTGTGTAATTTATGGGTTGGCTATCGTTGAATGACGTCACGTACCAATAGCCGGTGGGCAACAAAATAATAGGTGAGGAGGAATTCTCTTCATATTTGGAAGCCACAAAATATCCTTCTTCGGTAGTATGCAGTGCAGGCTGGACGGACGAAGCCGACTGGTTTTTCTTTTCTTCCACTCGCTTGTCGGCGTACGAGAAGGTCACCCCTCCACGCAAATTGGATAGCCAGGGCGAATTCAGCATATAGTTAAATGAAAGACTGCTCCATAACGCATTGTCTCGACTCTTGGTATAAGTTTCCTTGAAAGCATCCGGATCGGCCTCGGTATTATTGCCTCCCACATTACCGTTCAGGCTGAAATCGACAGACAAAGTTTTTCCGGTCTTTGTATGCAGGCTGTTGGAGTATCTTAGGCCAAACGCATTGCGTACATACGATGTGTAGGGTGATGCAATGTCGGACACAGAGCGAACCCGTTCATAGGACAAGTTCAGTACGCCAGCTTTTGTCCCTAGTTCCACTCCTTTACTTACGGCATACGACTGGGTAGTAGGACGCACAGCCACATCGACAATCAGCGGACTTTTTCCTTTGCGTGTCACAATTTTTACCACTCCGTTGGTCAGGTCGCCATATTCCACAGAAGGTACTCCGGTGATAACTTCAATCCGTTCTACATTGCTGTTGCCAATGTTACGGGTATCCGTCCCAGAGGTAGAAACAGCTGTAGCATTACCCGACAGGCGCACCCCGTCCATCTCAACTACGGTTCCGAAATCAGGTTTTCCCATTTCAGCTCTTTCTCCTCGCAGCGTGATTACCTGAGCTGAAGAAGTCAGCCCCTTGAACTTGCTGGTCTGTTCTCCGGGTAAGAGGCTTAACGCGTCAGATACACTGACACTCTGTAAATGATCCAATGCCGTACGCCCCAGTGTGTATGCCGTGGTGGCATCTGTGGCTTTCCTTTCTGCCGTAACAGTTACCTCGTTCAGGGCCAACGTCTGTTCGGAAAGATACACCACGATGTTTTCCTTATCCTTCCTGACGTCCAGTTGTAATTTATATTCAGAATAGCCCAGACAACGCACCAGCACCTCATGCTTTCCTTCTGAAAGATGCTGAATGACGAACTTTCCTTGCGAATCGGTCATGGTACCGATACCACTTCCTTCAATCCACAACGTTGCGAACTCTACCGGTGCTTTGGATTTTGCATCAAGTACGGTTCCGATTATTTTGTGTGGTTGTCCCCAGACAGTCAGACTGACACTTGTAAGAAAGCCTATAAAGATTGTTTTCATATCCTGATAATTTCAGGCACAAAGGTATCCTTATAGGAAGGCTGTGTCAATCGCAAAAATTAGGTAATGTGCCTTCTGCTTTTCATCATGTTTAGGTATTACTGTCTGTTAGAAAATAAGTAATGTTTCATAAAAGAAAAGTGATTGATACATGCTGTTTCAACTGGTATGTATTGTTTTATTTGTAAATCTTTTTCTTATCTGCCTGTTTTCGGAAAATCTGTGCCGCGATGCTGCCTGAGAAGTTGTGCCACACCGAGAACATGGCTCCTGGAACAGCCGCCAGGGGGAACAGGGCGAAATGCGTTGTAGCCAGCGAAGTGGCCAGTCCGGAGTTCTGCATGCCCACCTCGATGGCGATGGCCGACCGTTTGGACGGTTCGCTTCCGGTCAGGGCCGCCAGTCCGTAGCCCAAGGTCAAGCCGAGGACATTGTGCAGAATCACCGCCACGGCTACAATCAGGCTGCATGCCAGGATGCTGGCCGCGTTGTGTGCCACGATGATGCCGATGATGAAGGCGATGGCCAGCGTGGAAATCATGGGCAGCAGCGGAACGATTCGCCGGGTAGTCCGGTTGAAGTAATGATTGGCGGCAAATCCCAAGACGATGGGTACAATCACCACCTGCACGATACTCAAAAACATGCCGGCGATGTCTACGTCGACCGATTCCCCGGCCAGCAGCCATACGAGGGCCGGCGTGAGCAGGGGAGCCAGCAGGGTGGAGACCCCGGTCATGGCCACACTCAGGGCCACGTCGCCTTTGGCCAGGTAGCAGATGACGTTGCTGGCCGTACCTCCCGGACAGCATCCTACGAGGACCACGCCCAAGGCCAGTTCTTCCGGCAGGGCCAGCAGTCGGCAGAGCAGCCACGCCAGGGAAGGCATGATAAGGAACTGGGCCAGTTCGCCCACGAGAATATCTTTAGGGTGTTGCAACACAGGCTTGAAGTCGGACGGGCGGAGAGTCAGTCCCATGCCGAACATCACCACGCCCAGCATCGGCGTGATGGCCGATGTGCTTATCCAGTTGAATGAGGCGGGGAGGAAGAGTGCCACGGCGGTCACTAATACCACGATGAGGGTGATGTGCGCCGCAATCCAGGCGGAGATTTGGATGAGGTTATTTTTCATTGCTTCTGAAGTGTATGTCATCTTTTAAAATTGCGTGCAAAGGTACGAAAACCCCAGCGAATCGCAAGCAAAAACAGCGGCTTCGATAATTGAGGTAGAATTATCCGTAATTGGGACGCTTCAAAATCCTTCAAAACCGCTTATCTTTGTAGAAAAACAAAGAGAGATATGAAAGTTTTATTGATCAACGGAAGTCCCCACAGAGAGGGAAACACATTTATCGCCTTGTCGGAAGTGGCGAAGGCGTTGGAAGCGAATGGCGTAGAGGCGGAAATCGTATCCATCGGAACCAAAGCGGTGCAGGGTTGCATTGCCTGTGGCCGTTGTAGGGAACTGGGACGGTGCGTGTTCAAGGATGAGCTGTACCAGAGAATCCGGGAGAAACTGGAGACGGCAGACGGTATCGTCGTCGGGTCGCCGGTGTATTACGCAGGGCCCAACGGCTCGCTTTGCGCCTTGCTCGACCGTCTGTTCTATTCTGCCGGCGACTTGCTGGCCTACAAGCCCGCTGCTTCGGTGGCTGTATGCCGTCGCGGAGGAGCCAGTGCGACGTTCGACCGCCTGAATAAGTATTTCACCATCAACAACATGCCGGTGGTATCTTCCCAATACTGGAACAGCGTGCACGGCAGGTTGCCCGGCGAAGCGAGTCAGGACATCGAGGGATTGCAGACCATGCGCACGCTGGGACGCAACATGGCATGGCTGCTGAAGAACCTGAAGCAGGGAGGGGAGCCTGTCCCACCCAGTGAGCCGTGGACACCGACTCATTTCATCCGTTAGAAGCGGGGCATATTGATATGAATCTGTATAGGTAATTGTTTCCTGTTTTGGAAACTTTTCTGTATATTTGTTCCTGTATTAAAATGCCTGGTATGACAAATAGATTGGAAAATATAGGTTTGATGATTCGTGATGAACGTCTTCGCAAAGGATTGACTCAGGAAGAACTTGGCGAGCGGGTAGGAGTCGGTAAAGCACAAATTTCAAAGATTGAAAGTGGAAAGGGGCTTACGATAAAGACTGTGACAAAGGTGCTTGATGCTCTTGGAATGTCTGCTTCTATTATCTTGAAGAAGACACAGACAATTGATAAGAATGTGATTGCATACATTATTGCTGCTATCAGTGAATTTGCCAAAACTTACCGTATTTCGGTTCGTGAGGCAAACAATTATCTGATACGCTTTAAGGGCATTGATTTTCTTACGGAACATTATGATGCAGAGCATTTGCTTTCATTTGATGATACGATTCAGGATCTTACTCAAGTTTGTTTAAATAATGGAGGGGGTATTCAATGAAACTATATCACGGTTCTAATACTATAATTGAACAGATAGACTTGTCAAGATGTAAACCTTACAAAGATTTCGGACAGGGATTTTACCTGACAGCGATTAGAGAACAGGCGGAGCAAATGGCCAGACGTACATCTGCAATCTATGGGGGAGAACCTGTCGTTACGGAGTTTGAATTTGATGAAACAGCGCTGAATGTCCTTTCTGTAAAAACGTTTGAAGAACCAAGTGAAGAATGGGCCTTGTTTGTGATGGCTAATCGTAGCAGGAATCACCTACAACCGACACATGGTTTTGATATCGTCATAGGGCCTGTCGCCGATGATACCATCGCCACTTTATTCCGTAATTTTGATGACGGCATTATCGATTTGCCGATGCTCGTGAATGGATTGAAATACAAAAAGGTTTCGTCACAATATTTGTTTCATTCGGTAGAAGCCATAAAATACTTGTGCAGAATATGAATAAACGAATGCAATATCTGGTAGAAGGCATTTCCAAAGATATAATAGCTTATCTTATGGAAGATAACGGATACGACTTATCAACTGCTCTCAAAGAATTCTACAACTCTGAAACTTTTGCAAAACTTTCGGATGAGGCTACTGGGCTTTATATTGAAAGTTCTGCTTATGTCTACGAGATGCTGAAAGGGGAGTTTGAGTTTGGTAAAATTTAATGGGATTTCCCGATGCTGCCACATTGTCTCACTCTTTGGGCCCTATCACCATCAGTGAAAAGTAGGGAAACTTCTTTTCCTTGATAATCGCCGGGTCGGAGGTATAGAATTCGTTCGCCCGGCTGATGTTTTCGAAGTAATGGAACGTTGCTTCGGGATGGGAGTCGATGCACTGACGCACGGCTTCCGCGCAAAGAGGCAGTTTCATGATGACGAGGACATAGCCGGATTGGAGTTTCTCGGCCAGTTCCTCGGCGGAAATGAGGCCCGGGATGACCAGCAGCCTTTCTTCCTGTTTGGCTAGGTGGAGACCTGCCACGGGGCCTGCGGCAATGAAGGCTGGAATGCCTGCGATGCGTCTCACCGGCAAGCCCCTATTTTCCAACAATTCATACAGGTACTGCACGGAAGCATAGAACCCGGCATCGCCCTCGGCGGCCACGGCTATCTTCTGCCCTTCACGGTAATCTTCCTCTATCTGTGCGGCCACCTCGTGATACACCTGCAGGGCCGCTTCTCTGTGCTTGTTCATCGGAAGGGTGAACGTCTTGATTTTCTCTTCCCCGATTCCCAATGCCCGCAGGGTGTTTGCGGCGTAGGAGGAGGGGATACCGGCGGCACTGCGGGTGCCCGGACAATAGATAGAGGAGGCTTCCTGTAGGGCCTTCAGTCCTTTCAGGGTGATGAGTTCCGGATCGCCGGGGCCTAAGGATACAAACTGAATTGCGGGATACGATGGTTTCATAGAGTCAAAAGGGGGTTGTTTTTTGCGGTCGCTAAGATACGACCTTTTTTGTGAAAATGAAAAATTTGCCGGGATGTAGCATATCAAAAAATATTTTCTACCTTTGTGGCGATATTGGTTCATTGCTTGGAGAAAGCGTGATGAAAAGGGAATCAGGTGAAAGTCCTGAACAGACCCGCTGCTGTAAGTTTCGCATGATTTTCAGGAAATCTGCATGCCACTGTCGGAAAGATGGGAAGGCTCCTGAAAAGAAACAAGTCAGAAGACCTGCCAGTGTCGTACATAGTTTTTTATGCTTTCGGGAAATAAGGTATGAAAACAACGAGCTGGACTTCTCTCTACCCGTTCTGGATATACGGAATCCTCTTCTCTTTGTATTTGCATGCGTCTCGCGGGCATAAGTGTGTGGTATGAAGATTTGAGGAACTTATGAAACACCTGACACTCATTTTTGTTTTCGTTTTTGGCATTGTCGGCTTCTCGGAAGGGCTGGCACAGAAACTGGTCACTCTTTCGGGCCGCATCACGTCTGCCCACGGACAGCCTGTGGCGCAGGCCTCGCTGGCGGTGGAGGGTACGGCCTACGGGACGTATTCGGACGAGAAAGGGGGCTACCGACTGGAGCTTCCGGAGGGGACGTACACCGTGGTGGCTTCTTTCATCGGCTATGAGAGCCAGAAGCAGACGGTCCGGTTGGCTGGAAACAAGCGAATCGACTTTGTCCTGAAGGAAGAGGCCGTGGCCTTGAATGAGGTGGAAGTCTATGCCAAGAGCCAATCGCAGAAATTGCGGGAAGGTACGTTCGCCGTCAGTGCGCTGGATGTGAAGCCGATTGTGAACTCGTTGAACAACCTGAGCGAGCTGGTGGACCGGGCTTCGGGCATCAAGGTGCGGCAGGAGGGAGGCGTCGGGTCGGACTATGACCTGTCCATCAACGGGATGTCGGGCAATTCGGTCCGTTATTTCATCGACGGGGTGCCGCTGGAGACAAAGGGCTCCGGAGTGTCGCTGGCCAATCTGCCGGTCAATCTCATCGACCACATCGAGATGTACAAGGGGGTGGTGCCGGCTTATTTGGGGGCTGACGCGCTGGGCGGTGCCATCAACATCGTGACGAAGAAAGAGAAAAAGAATTATCTGGACCTATCGTACGGGATAGGTTCGTTCCACACGCACAAGGCGGATTTGAACGCGCAGGTGGTGTTTCCCAAGAGCGGGATTATCGTGCGTCCGACCGTCGGAGTCAATTATTCAAAGAACGACTATATGATGAAAGGGGTAGAGGTGTGGGAGGAAAGCGTGCGGAAGTATGTGCCTTCCAACCGCCGGCGTTTCCACGACGATTATTTCTCGCTACTGGCCCAGGTGGAGGTCGGAGTGAGCGGGAAACGGTGGGCAGACGATTTCTTTGTGACGGCTTCGTATTCGAAGGTGGACAAGGAGCTGCAGACGGGTTCTATCCAGACCAAGGTCTACGGGATGGCCGAGCGGAACGGGTCGGCTTATAACGTGTCGGCACAGTACCGCAAGAAGGACTTCCTGTTGAAGGGGTTGCAGATGCACAGCATGCTTTCGCATACCTGGGACTATTCGCTGACGGTGGATACGGCCTACCGGGTGTACGACTGGAACGGGAATTATGTGGAGAGTTCCCGCAATGAGATTACGGGCCGGGAACGGTCGTTGCGGCATTACAAACGTCCCACGACGATGTTCCGCTCCAACTGGGACTATCGTTTTCATCCGCAGCACACCCTGAACCTGAACTACTTGTTCAACCGGACGGGAAACGACCGCTACGATGACGTGGATGACAGTTTTATGCCGTCCAATGACGTGGTATGCAAACACATCCTCGGCCTTTCCTATCAGCAGCAACTGTGGCAGGACAAGATGGAGAACACGTTCTTTATCAAGGATTACATCAATCACCTGAATATCCGGCAGACGGACTTGTACTGGCAGACGGGCTCGGACAAGGTGAAGGGAGAAAGTACGGGTAATTACTTGGGATACGGGGCTGGCACGCGGGTGAAGTTCCGGGAGCCGGTCGCGCTGAAGGCTTCGTTCGAGCATAGCGTGCGTCTGCCTCTGGCCCGTGAACTGCTGGGCAACGGGTCTACGGTCTATGCCAATACGGCGTTGCGTCCGGAAAGGAGCAACAACGTGAACGTGGGGCTCTTTGGTACGTGGCATCCCGGAGTGGGGCATGTGTTGTATTACGAAGTGAACGGCTTTATGCGGTTTGTGGACGATTATATTCAGGCCGTGGTGGCGGAGAAAGAGGGCATGATGCAGTATCAGAACGTGCCTGCGGTGCATATCAAGGGATTGGATGCGGAAGTGCGCTACAGCTGGAGGAACCACTTGCAGTGCATGGCCAATGTGAGCTGGCAGGACGCGCGCGACCAGCGTAAGTACAAGGACGACGGCAAGCCTTCGGCTACATACCTGAACCGGGTGCCCAACCGCCCGTGGTTGTTCGGGGCGGCGGAGGTCGACTATACGTTTCACGAGGTCGGCCTGAAGCGCAGCAGTCTGCGCCTGGAGGGTTCGTATCAGTGGGTACACTGGTATTTCCTGACTTGGGAGGCGTACGGCTCGAAGGAGAGCAAGGCGCAGATTCCGGCGCAGCATGTGGTCAATGCGGGGGTGACTTACTCGCTGGAAAACGGGAAGTACAACCTCTCGGTCAGCTGTGACAACCTCTTTGATAAGTTGGTGTACGACCATTACAAACTGCAAAATCCGGGAAGGTCGTTCTTCCTGAAGTTCAGGGTGTTCCTGAACTGACATGTGAATCTGAACTAGATATTAACGAACTATAGTAATATTAATCTTAAACATTATGTGTATGAAAACAACGAAATTTTCTTTTCTGAGATTCCTGAAAGCGGGTGTGTTTGCTGCGGCACTCTTTTCTTTTGCGGCATGTAGTAAGGATACTCCGTCTGAAAATACGGTAGACCCGGAACCTGCCGGGAAGTATCATTTTGATATCTTCATGACGGTAGGCCAGCACGGCGGCATGGGAGGAGGAGATAATACGATTGTCAAAAGTGTGGAATTGCTGACAGCCGACCAGCCGATGATTGATATCAAGGGGTCCGGTGTGGAACTGAATCCGTACACCATCGAGCTGATTGCCAAAGGGAAATATTATTATCAGGTGCCGAGCAAGCAGACGCGTTTCACGAAGTTCCGGATTCTGGACAACAAGATTGAAGTGGTGCAGGAACAGCCGTTTGGGGTGAATTCCTATACCGAACGGAAGTACACGCATGCGTGGCTGGACGACAAGACGCTGCTGATTATGGCGGCCAATGGCGATGCGGACAAGATTGTCTGGACCAAACTGAATGTGGAGGATATGCGCATCTTGTCGGAGGGCACGCTGGAGCTTCCTTTGCCGGCCAAGGCGACTGCGTTTACGACGACGGGTATTCTTACCTACAATGAGAAGGTGGGCAAGCTGTATTATTTCTATTATGGAAAGACGAAGGCCGGCCGGAAAGGGGTGGCTACTTCCAACTTCCTGACCGCCATCATCAATCCTTCGGACATGAAAGTGGAAAGCAACAAGGTCAATGCGCTGGCCGGAGAAATGGCCGGAAGTTCCTACGGACAGCTGTTGCAGGACTGTGTGACTTACGACGAAGCCGGGAACCTCTACCTCGCCGCATTTACCAAGAAGGGCGATTTGGAAGAAGGTTGTCTGTTGCGTATTAACAAGGGGGAAACGGACTTCGACCCTTCTTATAACGGCTATCCGAATGCGGACGGGAAACTGTGTACGGTTCAGTACCTGGGCAACGGCAAGGCGCTGACTTACGCTAGAAACCAGTCGGCCAATACGGGACGGGACACTTACAGCCTATATTATTCCATCGTGGACTTGAAAACGGGCAAAAGAACCCGGCTGGCTTTCGACGGGAAGGAAATCGGTTTCAATAGTGGCCGTTTCTCCCAGCGTTCGGTAGTGGTGAACGGAAAGGCTTATATCGGGGTCAATACGGAGAAAAGTACCTGCATTTATATTTACGACGTCGCTACCGGAAAGGTGGAAAAAGGGGCGGATATCGCGCAGGGTTACTATTTCGACGTATTGAGAGTAGTGGAGAATTGAGAAATCTTATAACTTTGCAAGGATAAGAAAGCGATAGAATCAAGACGAATGGCGAATCACAAGATAATTGTAGCAGGCATCGGCCCGGGCTCCGCGGAGGACATCACTCCGGCGGTGGTCCGGGCCTTGGCTAGTGCGGATGTGGTAGTGGGATATCACTATTACTTTCAGTTTGTGCGTCCCTACTTGAAGGAGGGGACGGAGTGTGTGGACACGGGGATGAAGCGGGAACGCGACCGGGCCCGTCAAGCTTTCGAACTGGCGGAACAGGGAAAGTGTGTCTGTGTCATCAGCTCGGGCGACTCCGGCATCTACGGGATGGCACCGTTGATGTATGAGATGAAGCGGGAACGCGCCAGTGAGGTGACGCTGGAGGTGTTGCCGGGCATCAGTGCGTTTCAGAAGGCGGCTGCCAGACTGGGGGCGCCGGTGGGGCATGATTTCTGCGTGATTTCCTTGTCCGACCTGCTGACGCCATGGGAGAAGATTGAGAAACGCATCCGTGCGGCGGCATCGGCCGACTTCGTGACAGCAGTCTACAATCCGAAGAGTGAGGGCCGTTACTGGCAGTTGTACCGCCTGAAGGAGATTTTCATGCAGGAGCGGGAAGCGACGACGCCGGTGGGCTATGTGCGTCAGGCCGGACGTGAGGAAGAGACCGTGAAGCTGACGACGCTGGCCGACTTTGACCCGGAGGACGTGGACATGTTTACGGTGGTGCTCATCGGGAACTCGCAGTCGTACGAATGGGCGGGCCATATAGTTACCCCACGGGGGTATTATCAGCCAGAAAAAATGGAGGCGACAGGCATCGGACAGGAGATTATGATTCACAGCTTCCAGACCATTTCCAAGGAACTGAAGAAACAGGACCTGCCGCTCGGACACAAGTGGGCGTTGCTGCATGCCATCCATACGACGGCCGATTTCGAGATGGAGCACTTGCTGTACAGCGACGAGCATGCGGTGGAGAAACTGCATGAACTGCTGGTGACGGGCAAGGTACGTACCATTATCACCGACGTGACCATGGCAGCTTCGGGCATCCGGAAACGGGCCCTTGAACGGCTGGGACTGGAGGTGAAGTGTTACCTGAACGATGAAAGGGTGGCTCGGATGGCCGCTGAAAAGCAAATCACCCGTACCCAGGCGGGCATACGTCTGGCAGTGGAGGAGCATCCGGATGCCTTGTTTGTCTTTGGAAACGCGCCCACGGCCTTGATGGAGCTGTGTGCCCTGATGAGAAAGCAGAAGGCCCATCCCGGAGGCATCATCGCGGCTCCGGTGGGATTTGTGCATGTGTGTGAAAGCAAGTACATGGTGAAGACCTTCCAGAACGTGCCCAAACTGATTGTGGAAGGACGGAAGGGAGGAAGCAATCTGGCAGCCACCTTGGTGAACGCCATCCTGACGCTGGACGATGCGGCCTTGTTAAAACCCGGACGCGATGTGTAGGCAGTCATTCCATATTATCGGCATCAGCGACAGCACCGAGATTTATTTTCCGCCTCCGGTGCAGGAAGTCATCTCCCGGGGGAAGGTGTTTTCGGGGGGCGTGCGCCATCACCAGCTGGTGGAAGGGTTCTTGCCCGAAGGGGCAGAGTGGATAGACATCACCGTGCCGTTGGACAAGGTGTTCACGCAGTATGCCGCGCACCGGGAGATTGTGGTCTTTGCCTCCGGCGACCCGCTGTTCTTCGGCTTTGCCAATACCGTACAGCGCCTGTTGCCCGAGAGTAGTATCCACGTCTATCCCACGTTCAATTCCTTGCAGATGCTGGCCCATCGCCTGCTGTTGCCTTATCAGGAGATGCGGATGGTATCGCTGACCGGGCGTCCGTGGAAGGCTTTCGATGCCGCACTGATACGCGGGGAGCGCATGATCGGGGTACTGACTGACAGGGTGAAAACGCCGGCAGCCATTGCCGCCCGGATGCAGGAATACGGTTACGACAATTACCGGATGTATGCGGGAGAGGCTTTGGGCAATGCGGCGGAAGAACGGGTGCGGGAGCTGACGGTGGAAGAAGCCCGGCACACCACTTTCCAATCACCCAACTGTCTGATTCTGGTACGCTCGGCACTGCGCCGTCGTCCGCTGGGACTGAAGGAGTCGGAGTTTGCGCTGTTGAACGGCCGGGTGAACATGATTACGAAACGGCCGGTACGCCTGCAGACCTTGAGCATGCTGGATTTGCAGATGCGCACGGTCTTCTGGGACATCGGCAGTTGCACGGGTTCCGTGTCGATTGAAGCGAAGAGTCTCTATCCCGAACTTGAGGTGATTGCCTTTGAACGGCGTCCGGAAGGAGCGGAACTGCTGCGGGCGAACAGTGTCAAGTGGGGAACCCCCGGCATACGGTTTGTGGGCGGGGATTTCATGGAACAGCCTCTGACCGACCTCCCTCGTCCGGATGCCGTGTTTATAGGCGGGCATGGAGGCCGGTTGCAGGAGTTGCTGAAGCGTGCAGACGAGGTCTTGCTTCCGGGAGGAGTAATCGTATTCAACTCGGTGAGCGAGGACAGCTTGCAGCAGTTTTACGAGGGAGTGGCGCAGACCGGACGTCGGGTGACCGAACGCATCCGGCTTGTGGTGGATGCCCATAATCCAATTGAAATATTGAAAGCAGAATGAAAGAGAAAACAGCCATTATATTGATATCTTCCCAGGCATTGCCGATGGCGCAGCTGCTGGAGAAGGAATTGGGAGATTGTACCATTTTTTCACAAAAGGCACTCGACGGATGCACGCAGGTGGCCTCGTACAGTGAGTTCGTGGCGGCTTCGTTTGCCGCATACGACCGTTTCCTGTTTATCGGGGCCATGGGCATCTGTGTGCGTTGCATCGCTCCCTGTGTGTCCGACAAATATGCCGACCCGGCAGTGGTGTGTATGGACAGTACCGGGCAGTTTGTCGTTCCGGTATTGTCCGGCCATGTGGGAGGGGCCAACGAGTGGGCCCGGCAGATTGCCTCCATCTTGGGGGCACAGGCGGTCATCACCACCCAAAGCGACTGCCACGGGGTGTGGGCCCTGGACTTACTGGCTGCCCGGTTCGGATGGCAGACCGCGTGCTCGCACGAGGAGATGAACCGCGCGATTGCCCGTTTCGTGAATCAGGAAAGAGTGGCCTTGCTGTTGGACATAAAGGACAAGGGTACCGCCTGGCTGGAGCGTACCCTCCCGCCGTATGTAAAAGTGTATTTCCATTACGCCGACATTCCTTTTGAAGACACGGACCTGCTGATTGCCGTCACGCCCTACGAGTACGAGGCGCCGGTGCAGGCCTTATATTATCGTCCGCCGGTGTTGCATCTCGGAGTGGGCTGCAAGAAACAGTGCGTACCCGACGGCATTGCCGAGTACATCGAGGAAGTGATGCACTCGCACGGCCTGTCACCGTTGTCGCTGGCTACGGTGGGTACGATTGAGCTGAAGAAAGACGAGCCGCTGCTGAAGGCGTTGCGGGAGCAATGGAAACAGGCCAAGGTCTGTATCTATTCTGCGGAAGAGCTGAGCGGTCTGGAGATACCCCATCCGTCGCAGAAGGTGTATGAAGTGACCGGGGTCTATGGTGTGGCCGAGAGTGCGGCACTCAAAAGCAGCGGAGGCGGAAAATGGCTGCTGGAAAAACAGAAAGGAGAGTTGGTGACGGGCTCGCATTTCACCTTTGCGGTGACACTGGCGGCAGATGCGGTGCGCGGAGGACACATCGAGATTGTGGGGGCCGGTCCCGGTGACCCGGAACTGATTTCGGTACGTGGTAAACGGATGCTGGAAAAGGCCGACCTGGTACTGTATGCGGGCAGTCTGGTGCCGCGCGAGCTGACTTATTACGCGAAGGAAGGGGCCGTGGTGCGCAGTTCGGCCCACATGGACCTGCAGGAGCAGTTTGCCTTGATGAAGGAATTCTACGACCGGGGACTGTTTGTGGTGCGTCTTCACACCGGTGACCCGTGTATCTACGGTGCCATTCAGGAACAGATGGCCTTCTTCGATGCCTACGGCATGAGCTACCACATCACGCCGGGAATCTCGTCTTTCCAGGCGGCGGCAGCGGCCCTGCGTTCGCAGTTCACCATCCCGGAGAAGGTGCAGAGCATCATCCTGACCCGGGGAGAGGGGCGTACTCCCATGCCGGAGAAAGAACAGTTGCACAAGCTGGCCCAGTCACAAAGTACCATGTGCATCTACCTGAGCGCGTCCATCGTGGAGAAGGTGCAGGAAGAACTCTTGCAGGCCTATCCGCCGGAGACGCCTGTGGCCGCCTGCTACAAGCTGACGTGGAAGGAAGAGAAAATCTACCGGGGCGTGCTGAAAGACCTGGCCCGTATCGTTCGTGACAATCACCTGACCCTGACCACGCTGCTGGTGGTAGGAGAAGCGATAGACAACCGCAAGGGGCTTTCCCGTTTGTATGCCTCCGACTTTACCCATTTGTTCCGGTCATGATACTCGTATTAGGTGGAACCACGGAAGGGCGGCTGGCCGTGAAAGTGCTGGATGAGTCGGGCAAGCCTTATTTCTATTCCACGCGCGGAGACTCGCAGCAGGTCAGTTGCCGTCATGGGGAGCGTGTCAGCGGGGGCATGGATGCGGAAAAGATGGAAGCCTTCTGTCGGGCGCACTCTGTCCGCCTGCTGGTGGATGCGGCCCACCCGTTTGCCGTCCGCTTGCACGAAACCGTGGAACAGGTCAGCCGGAGCCTCCAGTTGCCCGTGGTGCGTTTCGAACGTATCTATCCGCCCCGCACCGACGATGTCATCTGGTGTGCGGATTATCAGGAGGCGGTCCGTCGGTTGAAGGAGGACGGCATAACCCGTCTTCTGGCACTGACCGGCGTGCAGACCATCGGGAAACTGCGCGACTTCTGGGCGGACGATACCCTCCAGCCGACCTGCTGGTTCCGTATCCTGGACCGGGAGGAATCCGTCTCACTGGCCGTTCGTCAGGGTTTCGATGTGAATCGGCTGGTCTTTTACCATGAAGGCGCACCGGAGACGGAACTTCTGGAGCAGTTGAAGCCCCAGGCCATCCTGACCAAAGAGAGCGGCGAGAGTGGGGGTTTTGTCGAGAAACTGGAGGCGGCCCGCCGTGGGGAAATTCCGGTCTATGCGGTCTGTCGCCCTTCCCTGTCGGCCGATTTCATTACGGTGACCGGCATACACGGATTGCGGAAAGCCGTCGAGCGCTTGCTGCCCGATTTCTATCCCTTGCGGAGCGGATACACCACCGGAGCCTGTGCCACGGCTGCGGCCAAGGCGGCCCTGATTCGCTTGCTGACGGGCGAATCGCTTTCGGAAGTACGTTTTCGGATTCCCGACGGAGAGGAACTGTCCTTGCCCCTTGCGTCCGTCTGTCAGGAAACAGACACATCGGCTACGGCTGCCGTGGTGAAAGACGCGGGCGATGACCCCGACGTGACCCACCGCAGCGTGATAGAGGCCAAGGTGGCGTTCGCCGCACAACCCGGCATCCGTTTCCTGCAAGGGAAAGGGGTGGGGAAAGTCACCCTTCCCGGCCTGGGATTGCCGGTGGGAGAGCCTGCCATCAATCCGGTTCCCCGGCAGATGATGATGCGAGAACTGTCGGCCCTGTACGACGGGGGACTGGAGGTGACGATTTCCGTACCGGGGGGAGAGGAACTGGCCCTTCGTACGTTCAATCCCAAGCTGGGCATCGTAGGCGGGATTTCCATCATCGGGACTTCGGGCATCGTGCGGCCTTTCTCTTCCGAGGCTTTTGTGGAAGCCATCCGTCGGGAGGTGGAAGTCTGTCAGGCCATCGGAGCGGAACGGCTGGTGCTCAACTCAGGTGCCAAGAGCGAAAAATACGTGAAGCGTGAATACCCGGACTTGCCCCCGCAGGCCTTCGTACATTACGGGAACTACATCGGCGATACCCTGAAGATTGCAGACGACCTGCACATCGGGAAAGTAACGATGGGCATCATGCTGGGCAAAGCGGTGAAACTGGCCGATGGGCACTTGAATACCTACAGCAAGCAGGTGGTGATGAACAAACAGTTCTTGCAGGAACTGGCCCGCGACTGCGGTTGCTCTCCGGCGGCACAGGCGGTAATTACGAAGATGACGCTGGCTCGGGAGCTGTGGAAAGGTCTTTCGGAAGCGGATGCGGCCCTTTTCTTTCCGGCCCTTCTGGGCTTGTGCCTGAAGCATTGCCTGGCCTTACTCAGCCAAACGGAACTTACCCTGATGCTGATAGACGAGGAAGGGCACATTGCCTGCCGCCTAGTGGGGCAGGGTGGCCAATAACTGATGTACGGCTTGCAGCAGCTCTTCGATGGTGGCTGCCTGTACGGTTGGTCCGGAAGCGGGATGGAGGAAGAAAGCCTCGTCGGTGACTGCGATGTACCAGTCGGACGGATGCTGCCGGTTGCCTTCAATCCCGTGTCGGGCCAGTGCCTTCTGCACCATGGTGTACCGGTCTCCTTCTCCCGTGAGACGTACGGAGACCATGGCCTGCCGGGCGATGCGGAACAGTCCGCTTTCCCGGTCAAACCGGATGCCTTTTCTCAGGAAGAAATGGCTGAGACTGCCATCCAGCGACAAATCTTCCGGGGTGCCGGTTTTCACCCCGTTCTCCTTGTTCATCAGCCACACTTTGTCGGCAATCTGTAGCGCCAGTTCCAGGTCGTGCGTAGACAGGAAGATGGTGCGGTTGCCCGTGTGCGACAACCGGAACAGCAGCTGCATGATTTCCACCTTACTGGGAAAGTCCAGAAAAGCGGTCGGTTCGTCCAGGAAGATGATGTCCGTCTGCTGTGCCAGTGCTTTGGCAATCATGACCTTCTGCCGCTCGCCGTCGCTCAGCTGATGCACCATCTGGTAGCGCAGGTACCCGATGCCGACCAATTGGATGGACTCTTCTATCACCTCCCTGTCGTGCTTGCCCAAGCGGCCCCAGAACCCGGTGTACGGACTTCGCCCCATGCCGACCAGTTCCTCCACCGTCATGTTGCGCAACTCGCACTTCTCGGTCAGCACCACCCCGATGAGGGTGGCCAGTTCCTTGTCGGAATACGTGGACAACGGTTTTCCTCTCAATATGATTTCTCCTTCCAGCGGCGCCTGAAATCCGGACAAGGTGCGGAGCAAGGTCGATTTTCCGATGCCGTTCGCCCCCAACAGGCAGGTCAGTTCCCCGCTGTGGAGGCAGGCGTTGATGTCGGTAGCCACCACCTTCCGGTTGCCTTTCTCCTTGTAGCCGATGGTGAGGTGATTGATTTGTATGTGATTGTTTTCCATCATTCGTTCATGTCATTGCGTCGTTTGTTGAACAATACCGAGATAACCACCGGTGCACCCACCAGCGCCGTCACGGAGTTGACCGGAAGTGCCCCTTCAAATCCCGGCATGCGGGCAATCAGGTTGCACACCAGGGCCATGGCTCCTCCCATCAGCAGGGAGGCCGGCATCAAGATGCGGTGGTCTGACGTGCGGAACAGGCTGCGGCAGAGGTGAGGAACCGCCAGTCCCAGGAAGATGATGGGCCCGCAATAGGCCGTGACGATGGCCACCAACACGCCCGAGCAGGTGATGACCTGCAGTCTGGCCCGCTTGATGTTCAGTCCCAGGTTGCGTGCGTAGGCATCCCCCAGCAACAGCAGGTTCAACGTTTTCACCAGCAGGAAAGAGACGGGCAGGAGCACCAGCATAATCGAGACAAACAGCGTCATCTGGTTGCCCGATACGCGGGCAAAGCTGCCCAGTCCCCAGATGACGTAAGCCCGGATGTCTTCCTCCACACTGAAGTATTTCAGTACCCCGATTACCGCGTTGGCCACATAGCCCACCATCACCCCGATAATCAGCAGGGTCACGTTTCCCTTCACTTTCTGCGAAACGAAGATGATGAGCGCCATGACAGACAGCGAGCCGATGATGGCCGAAAGGGTCAAGGCGATTTCGCCCATGATGCCAATCTTGCTCAAGGCAACCCCGCCGAGGGTACCGGACAGCAGGACCACGAAGGCCACGCCCATGCTCGCGCCGGAGCTGATGCCCAGCACGGAAGGTCCGGCCAGCGGGTTGCGGAACACCGTCTGCATCTGGAGTCCGCTGACCGACAGTCCGGCTCCCGCCACAAGGGCCGTCAGTGCCTGTGGGATACGGGATTTCCAGATGATGTTGTACCAAATTTCGTTGTCGTGCGAATTTCCCCACAAAATCTGCCACACCTCCTTGAACGGAATCGATACAGACCCCAGGAGCAGGTTCAAGAGGAAGAAGACAAAAATCAGCAGGGCGATGAACACCATATAAAGTGCGACCGGACGTTTCATGCAAGGAAGAGGATTAGGGTTTTAAGCGTTCATAATAACGGGGGGTATGGTCGGGCAACAGCTGCGGATGGAAGATGGCAATCAGGTCGGCCAGCACCACTTCCGGTTCCACCGGCATACTCTCGTAAAACGGTTTCTCACTCATGTTGCAATAGATGACCTGCTTTTTCTTGAACGCCTGAAAATCGGCATAGCGGACATCCTCGGCTTGCAGGGCCTCGTAAGAGAACTTCCCTTTGTAGCTGTTGACGATTCTCCAGTAGTCCGCATACGCCGCCTGGCTGTAGACCGTTTCAAAGTCGAGCGACACCCCGCCCGAGTGTGTATCCTCCTTCAGGAAATAGTCGGCCCCCGCATCCTTGAACAGCTGAGCCAGGAAGCTCTTTCCTCCGACCGCATACCAGTTGCCGCCTCTCAGCTCGCCACTGAACACGACCGGCCGTTTCTTCACCTGCGCGGTAAGCTGCACCAATTCCTGGTAACGTTTCTCTATCTCCGCAAAAATCCGGTTGGCCTGTGCTTCCTTTCCAATCAGCAGTCCGACAAACTTGATCCATTCCGCCTGTCCCAGGGGAGTCATCTCCTTGTAGCCCAGGTGCGGGATGAGGGGAATACCCACTTCCGTCAGGGCGTCATATCCTCCGCGCTTGAAAGGAGAAATCAGGATGATGTCGGGATGGATGCCCATGATGACCTCGTTGTCGAAGTTGCCCTCGATGCCAATCTTGTGCGTCTTTCCTTCCTTCAGCCGCTTCTGCATGTCGGCATTGAAAAGATGACGGGTACTTGTAATCCCGACCACAGCATCCAAGGCCGACAGCTTGATAAAATTGGAAAGTTGCAGGGAAGTCATGCAGACCGTGCTCTTGACCGGCGTTTCGATGACGGTATAGCCCTCAGGCGCGCCGGTGACCTTGGTTCCTTTCGGCGCCAGGACAAAGTGATACGATTCTCCGCCTTTTTCCTTTTGCGGGTCTTTGATGTCCAGCAGGCAATAGCCCTTGTCCGTGTAAGTCACCTGAAATCCCTTCGCGTATCGAGGGACAATGCGTACGTTCGTATCGGCAGGCATGACGGTGCCGTTTACGTTCGTTTTCTCCTCTGTATTCGAGCTTTTCTTCGCTCCGCAGCCAAACAAGAAAGGTATGACCAGGCATACCCACCAAAATAGATGTTTCATGGTCTGTTATTCGTAGGTAATCACTTTCTGCTCTCCGAACCGTTCCGGAAGGATGCAAAAAGCGTTCGTATTTTCTGTCTCAATTGAAAAATAGCTTTGCAAAGTTAAAAGATATAATTAAAAACAGCCTCCCTGTCATTACTTTTTGTCATACTATAACAATCTATAGTATTGTCCGTTTCCGAGAAATGGGCAGATGGCATTATCTTTGTCACCGATTATGATTCACAAATTTATCTGGTATTTATGAAAGCAAGAACTTTTCTCGTGGCTTGTTGCCTCGCTTTAGGTGGAATCTGCATGCCGGTGCATGCACAGGAAGAAGGAAATTTCGTGTCGGAAGATGTGATGCAGCATCTTCAGGAAGGCGATAAAATCGCGTTGCTGATGGTCCATTTCGGTACCACGCACGACGATACCCGTGCCCTCACCATCGACGCCCTCAACCAGAAGGCCAAGGCCGAATTCCCCCAGCTGGAGTTCCGCGAAGCCTATACCTCGCGCATCATCATGCGGCGGCTGGCCAAGCGGGGCATGCGCAAACTGAATCCGGTGGAAGCCCTGGCCCAGCTGAAAGCGGACGGCTACACCCACGTTATTATCCAGTCGACCAACATCATCGACGGCATCGAGATGGAATCGCTCCGCAAGGACATCGACCTGATGCGCCCTCTGTTCAAGGAAATCCGTCTGGGCATGCCCCTGCTTTACACTCCGGAAGACTACAAGCAGGTGATTGACTGCCTGGCCACGAAAAGCCGGGAGAAAACCTTCACCATCCTGGTGGGGCACGGCACTTACACCCCCGCCACAGCCCAGTATGCCATGCTGGACTACATGCTGCAGGCGGAAGGCCATACTGATTTTGCCGTCGGAACGGTAGAAGGCTATCCCACCTTCGACAATGCCATCGGCCGACTGGAAGCGCAGAAAAAAATCAAGCAGGTACAGCTGATTCCCTTCATGTTTGTGGCCGGCGACCATGCCAAGAACGACATTGCGGACGACATGAAAGCCGCCCTGGAAAAGAAAGGCTACCAGGTGACCGCCCTGTTGGAAGGCCTGGGAGAACAACCCGCCATCCAGCAGCTTTACCTCGACCACATCCGCTTTATCCTTCAGCACAAGCAGGTGGACATCGTGCAGAAAAAGAAGGCTTATGCCCAAGAAAAAGACTGACTAAAAACGGAAAACTTATGTCGTTAGCCAAACCTCAATTTCTGATTGCGGCTGCCGCTTCCGGAAGCGGAAAGACCACCTTTACGATGGGCCTGTTGCGGGTACTCAAAAGGAGGGGCCTGATTGTGCAACCCTTCAAGTGCGGCCCCGATTACATCGACGGGAAGTTTCATGCCCTCGCCGCGGGGCGGGAGTCTGTGAACCTGGACACCTGGATGGCTTCGGAGGCCCATGTGCGGGCAGTCTATTCCCGGTACGCCCGGGAGGCGTCGGCCTGTGTGGTGGAAGGCGTCATGGGCCTGTTCGACGGGTACGACCGGATGAAAGGGAGCAGTGCCGAGATTGCTTCCCTGCTGCATCTGCCCGTCATCGTGATTCTCAACGCACGTTCTTCAGCCTACACCGTCGCCGCGGTCTTGTATGGGCTGAAGCATTTCTGCCCCCAGGTGGAAGTGGCGGGAGTCATCTTCAATCAGGTAGGTTCTCCCTCGCACTATGCGTACCTGAAAGAGGCCTGTGCCGATGTGGGCGTGGCCGATTTGGGCTATCTGCCCAAGGTGAAGGATATAGAAGTCCCCTCCCGCCATTTGGGACTGACCATCGGGCGGGCTGCGGAAATCGATGCCCTGTCCGACAGGGTGGCCGATTTAATCGAGCAATACGTGGACGTGGACCGCCTGCTGGCGCTGACCACCCGTCCGCAGGAAGTGGTCGATGCGACTCCGGCTTCCGCGGTTGCCTCCGGCGAATCGGGGCGGAAACGCATCGCGGTGGCACAGGATGCCGCTTTCAACTTCCTCTACAAGGAAAATCTGGACGTCTTTTCCCAAAAGGCGGAAGTCGTGACCTTCAGTCCGCTGGCAGGCGATGCACTGCCACAGGCCGATTATGTGTACTTGCCGGGCGGTTATCCGGAGTTCTTTGCCGACGCCCTGAGCCGCAATGTACGGTTGGGCGCACAGCTGAGAGACTTCGCCGGGCAGGGCGGGCGACTGTTTGCCGAGTGTGGAGGAATGATGTATCTGTGCCGGCAACTGGTTTCGCAGGAGGGCGAGGTGTATCCGATGGCGGGCGTGCTGCCTTTGGATTGTACGCTGGAGAAAATGCGTCTGCACCTGGGTTATCGTACGGCCCGTTATCGGGGCATGCAGCTCAAGGGACATGAGTTCCATTATTCGTCGGTCGTCCAGCCCGATGCGTTGCCCTCCGAGGTTTGCCAGTACAATGTGAAAGGTGCGCCGGTAGATACCCCCTTGTATCGTTACAGGAACGTGATTGCCGGATACACGCACTGGTATTGGGGAGAGAATGACTTTTTTAACTTATGGGATTAAAACGAAGAGTATGAGAAAAATATACACCCGGACCGGAGACGACGGAACGACCGGTATCCATGGGGGCGCACGTGTGCCCAAGGACGACATCCGTATCGAAGCGAATGGCTGCCTGGACGAGCTGAACACCCTGCTCGGCATCATCCGGAGCCTGTTGCCGGAGACCGATGCGTGGCAGCAAAAACTTTATTTCATCCAGCGCAACCTGATGGTCGTGATGAGTCATGTGGCAACCCCTTCCGCGCTGAGGGAACAGAACCCGAACGAACTGCCGCAAGATTTGGATAGGTTCTGCGAGGAGTGGATGGACGAGATGATGTCGCAGCTGGAAGACAACGGCTATTTCATTTTGCCGGGCGGCACCCCGCTGTCTGCCCAGTTACAGTATGCGAGGGCCGTGACGCGCAGGGCAGAACGGCGACTGTGGACTCTCCACCGCACGGACCCCGTCCCGCAGGCGATTCTCCGGTTCATCAACCGCTTGTCGGATTTGCTTTTCGTGATGGCCCGGTTTGAAATGCAGCGGCAGCAATGGCCCGAAGAGAAATGGATGAGCTTTGCCTACAAGCGGAAGAAGCGGAGGGAGGAATAAAAGCAGCTGGGCGTGACGGATGGATTTCTCCTTCATCCGGGCCAGCTCCTTCTCGTCGTGGCAGCTCACATACGAAAGTCCTCCGCTGTGAAAGGCAGTTTGGAGTGTCGCCGGGCGGGGTAGCCGTTCATTCGCGAGAGAGACTGAAAAAAGAAATCAAATGGAGCACTGTCCAACGATGGGCGGTGCTTTTTTTATGCTTGTTTCTGTGAACGGCATTGCCTGTACCTCGCAGATTGCTTTTTTCAATAATAGTATCATGTTATAGATTATGGGTAATGAGCATTGTGATTTGCATAAAATATTGTAATATTGTATTCTAGTGAAAAATAAGATCATGATGTCACTTTCTTGAGTTGATAACAGTGTCTCGACGGACGTAAGTTCACGGAAGCATTCTCTTTGAGTGACAATCACAGAGTTTTAAGCATATGGATGTTCTAGCACATTTTAGAAGTATAGAAGAACTGACTAAAACACTCTCACATGAGCATGAATTGCTGACCGATATGTTTGAGAAACGAAAACTTATGAAGTTTCCGCGAGGGCTTGCCATAGATATTGTCGGAGGGAATGAAGCCAGATTAAGAAAGCTGATAGACTATGGCGTATTGGTGGAAGTTGGCAATGCGGTGGAGATTGAGAGTGATTACCTGAACTTCTTTGAAGAGGTACTGAATGTGAACGAAGAAATTAGCGTATTGAGTGTGCAGGAATGTATCAACACGTTGAAAGAGCATATCGGATATTTCTTGCAGGAAACTAATCCCAACCGTAAAACCGGATATCAGGACAGTGTGCGGCAACTTTTAAAGAAGACTGGATTCAGGACGCTGAAAAATGTAGTGGATTTGAAGCGTAATATGGATAATGCCTATAAGCAGGAACCCAATTATATCATTAAAAAGAAGAAACTGCAAAATCTGGATGAAAAGGGTCATAGTATTCGTGCAATGATACGTGAGTGTGAGAAATTGATGGATAATGAGCATGCTTTTTTCATCATGGCCAACGATCCTCACATGGCTAGGACCTGTAGCGATGTGAAACATGACTTCGTCGAAGCCTATCATGCACTGATGGAAATCGACAGGCAGATTATTTCTTATATCAATCAGATTGACCAACAGAATCAACTTTATAAAAAGATACGGAAATTGAAGTATCTGCAGGATCAACTGCTTATTAAAACTGATACAAACCTTATACAGGTATTGGAAGAAAGAAATCCTCTTTGGATGGAGTCTCGACAGTACAGCAAAATCCGGCTATCTTTAGACATGCTGAGGGAAAATGATCAGGTTGTAAAGTTGCTGAGACGAGTTGCCGAGCGTAATGGAATACGGAAAATGGCAAGAACAGAAGCTGAACCTTTGGCTGAGGAAGATTTGCAAGAGCATATTCAATTACTGAAGGAGGTGGATTCTACAGAAGTATGGAATGCGTTTTTGGCCTCAAGCTATAATCTGTTTGAGTTCATTCTAAGATATGATTATAAAGTAGAACGTACGATTGAAGATTATGCTCGTCTTTTCTGTCAGTTGGTTATCTTGCATCCTGAAGAATGTCGAATGACAGGAGAGTATGCGATTTATCAAGACATAGAATATCCTATAATTTATGCGAAATAATACTCAAAGAATATACGAACGGTTAAGCCGAGGGGAATTCCTTTCGGTAGATAGTGCTGATACCTCCACTCGCCATTTGTATGAAGATATAGAGGAAAATGTGGAGGATTATACAGATTATTTCAAGGAAATAGGTCTGCAACTGGAATCGGGTAATGGCTATTTTTATTTTTCACGAATAGGAGAAAGTAAGCAGACTATAGAACAGAAGTTGGACAGCTTTTCAAAATGGCTTGACTATCTGGATTTCTTGAAGTGTTACAACCAGTCATTTGCAGCCGGATATCAGTTCCGTAAAAGTCATTTGATAGAACAAATCAGTCTGGATATTGAACTGAAGGAGAAGGCGAACCATCTGTTCAAAAAATACGGTGTGGGGTCTAATGTGGAGATTATAAACAAACTGCTTCAGGAGATGCAAACGATGGGATTTGCTGAGTGTATCAACGAACAGGATGAGACGTATAAAATAACTTCGGCATTCCGTTATGTCGAGGAATTGGTCAATATAATTCAAATAGCCAACGAAGATGAAGTACCTGAATAAGATTATTTTTATCAATAGTGCAAATATCCCATACGCGGAGATTTCTGTAGATGGCAATGTACATTTTACCGGAACACAAGGCGTGGGTAAAAGTACGGTATTGAGGGCGCTGCTGTTTTTTTATAATGCTGATAAACATCGTTTAGGTATTCAACAGGGACAGCAATCGTTTGATGAGTTCTATTTCCGCCAGTCAAACTCCCATATTCTTTATGAAGTGATGCGTGAGAATGGTGCCTATACGATACTGGTCAGCAGGTATCAAGGACGAGCTTCCTGGCGATTCATTGATGCCCCTTACCAGCGTGAATGGCTTGTTACCGGTGACAATCAGGTATTGAGCGACTGGGTGAAGATTCGTGAGCGTATTGACAAAAATGTGGCTGTTTCTGCAAGAATAGAATCTGGAGTCATGTTCAAGGACATTATTTTCGGAAACACCCATGATTCTAAGTACACACGTTATGCGTTGGTGCAAAGTTCGCATTATCAGAATATTCCACGAAGTATTCAAAACGTTTTTCTGAATACAAAATTGGATGCGGATTTTGTAAAGAACACGATTATCCAGTCTATGACAGAGGAAGATTTACCTATTGATCTGCAGTCCTACCGGCGACTGGTTACAGATTTCGAGCGAGAGTATGATGAGATTGACTGTTGGTTCCGTCAAACGCGTGATGGGAATTATCCGGTACGTCAACAGGCATTGAACATCGCAGAACAAGGCCGTAAAATCGTGGCACTTGACCAGCAATTGTCGGATATATGGCGTATGTTAAACCATGCCGTAGCTTATAGTGAGCAGCACATACCGCTTTTGGAAGTTGAAGCTACAGAAGTTAAAGCGGACATAGAGAAAGGGTATGCCCGTGAGAAAGAGCTTACGGCAGAGTATGATAAAGAAAAAGACTCTCTGAATCAAGAACTTGGTGCCCGAAAGAGTAAGTTGAAGGAAATCGCACAAGCAAGAAAAGATTTCGATGCCATCGGCATTGATGACAAACTTGCTCTTGCCGACCGAGAGACTGCCATCAGGCAAGAAATGACGGCCAAGCAAATGCTGTTGGATGATTTGCTGAAAACTCATGCATCGATAGAAGAAAAGTACCAAATAGCAAAGACAAAACTGGAGAATGCACGTCAGACATTCGAGAATCTTCAGAAAGAAGCCTATTTTCAGAAACAATCCATGCTACAGATAGAGCGTGAAAGTCTGGAGGAAACACGTACGAAAAACAGGAATCAGGTGATGAATGTTTTCAACAATTGGAGACACGAGTCTGACGAACGTTTACAACTGTTGCTGGCTGAACAGAACAAGGCTGATAGTGCATTGAAAGAGCTCCGTCAGTGGCATCCTATGGCGGATGAAATAAAGCAGGTGGATGAGCAGCTTCAACAATTGAACCTGAGAGAGAAAGAGAATGCTGCACAGCAAATATCTGTAAAGAGTCAGATTGCTCAGATTACTGCCGAATATGAGATGAAAGAGACGGAAATAAAGCAGGCATCTCAGCGCGAGCAAGAGCATCTTGAGGCTGACCGTACACAAGCCCGCATGCAAATCGAAAAAATTAATGATTTATTGGCCCATTTAGACAGTTCTCTTTATAGATGGCTTTGTGAGAATGTAGAAGGTTGGGAAAACACCATAGGAAAAGTCGTTGACGAGGAACGGATCTTATATGCACAGGGGCTTGAGCCTCAGCTTGGAACCGTATCTGATAGCCTGTTTGGAGTGAAGTTAAACTTGGATAATATTGCCTCTGTGCATCGCACGCCTGACGAATACAGACAGGAGAAGAAGAACTTGGAAGAGCAGGTACGGCAGATAAACCGTCAGCTTACACAATTGCCTGTCACCCTTCAGGAGGAGATTTCCAGACTCGGGAAAAAATGCGCTACGCAACTTAATCCACTTCGCCAGAAAGCGACATTATTGAGAGTAGAGGAAGGACAGATACCCGCCAAACGACAGGATTTGCAAAATCGCCGACATCATTTGGAGATGGAAGAATTGGAGCAGATTGCTCAGGAAAAAGAGATTCGTGAACGTTTCTTCAATGAGGCATTGCTGAAAGTACAATCGGAAAAAGATGCCCGTGAGAAAAATGAGATGAAGAATAGTAAAGACCTTAAAGAAGTGGATTCGTCATTTCATAAAGCCTCAAAGGCACTCGATGAGGAATTACGCATTTTTAAAGAGACACAAAAAGCAGAGGCGATTGCATATAATCAGGAGTTTGCGGTTCAGCAAAAGCAACTTGACGAGCAGCAGAAAGCAGAACTTGCCGGCAAAGGTGTTGACATGGATTTGCTTGAACAATATCGTAAAACGTTGACGGATTTGAAGAATCTACTGGCGAGAATTGAAGATGAGCGTCCAACAGTCCTCAGATATCGCGACGCTGAAAAAAATCTTTTTGCCAAGGAGCCGGAAATCAAAAAGAGGATAAAGGCTATTGAACAGCAACTTTCAATGATGCGTCAGCGTTACGAAGATAAACGGATGCGCATTGAGAAGAAGTGCAAGGAAATGGAAGCACATCAGAAAATGCTTCTCAAAGAACTGGCACATAGGAGAGAAGGGTTAGACCTTTATCACCAGATGGTAGAGAATGAACATTTGGTGCCGGATACTTATCTTTCTGATGACAAGACAATAAAGACTGAGCTGGACTGCCAGCAGCTTTTGAGTCAGCTCAGGGGTACTGTCAACCAAAAAAGAGAATCAATTGAAAAACTTAAAAGCATAGTGGTCAATTTCAACCGCAATTTTAAGCCTCAAAATGCTTTCCATTTCAACACAATGCCTGTAACAGATAAAGATTACCTGCAGATTGCCGTTGATTTGCAGGATTTCATGGATAACAACAAAATCGAGGAGTTTCGCAGGCTTACGAGTGAACATTACAAGGATATTTTGGGACGTATCTCGACTGAAATTGGCTCACTGATGAAGCGTAGGGCGGATGTGGACGGAGTGATACTTGACATAAATCGTGACTTTGTAGAAAAGAATTTTGCTGGAGTAATCAAGAGTATTGAGCTCAGAGCAAATGAGTCATCCGACAAGCTTATGCAACTGCTGATGTCCATTCATGATTATACCATAGAGAATGCCCTTTCCATTGGGGAACTCAATCTTTTCTCTTGTGACAATCGGGATGAGGTGAACCGCAAGGTGGTGGATTATCTGAAAAGCCTGTCCAGCCAGTTGCAGAATGAGCCCAATCGTCCCACTGTATCGTTAGGTGATGCTTTCTGCCTGCAGTTCCGTGTAAAGGAGAACGATAATGATACAGGTTGGGTGGTACGCATAAATAATGTCGGATCGGATGGTACCGATATTCTTGTAAAAGCGATGGTAAATATTATGCTTATCAACGTTTTTAAGAAAAAGGCAGCCCGAAAGAGTGGGGATTTCATTGTGCACTGTATGATGGATGAGATAGGACGTTTACATCCTAGTAATATTAAAGGTATTCTGCAGTTTGCCAATTCACGCAATATCTATCTTATCAATAGTTCACCCACATCGTATAATCCTTATGACTACCGCTATACCTACCTTTTGAGTAAGCAGGGGGTGAAGACGAGAGTTGAAAAATTGTTGAAGCGAATAAATTAGCTGGATTTTATATGGAGATAAGTATTTCTATGAAGGCATTGATTGCAGGTGAGCAAATTGCCAGCTCAAAGCTCAGTCGTAAATTACGGGATGAACTGTTGGCGGAAGGTATGCTATTGGTTATACCTCACGGTTCAAAACAGTCATATCGTGCCCGTGATCCTGAAGCCCTAAAAAGATTTCTTATAGATAAGGATGAGAACTATCGTATTCTCGAAACAGATTCTTCCGATTCTCGTGCTTCTATGGCTGCGGAAACAGGAAACTCCAAGTTCGTCATGGTACGTTCCTGCCCAGGTTTCCCTGTAAACAGTTATGAACCTATTGAGTGTTTCCTTGATGGCGAGCCTTTTATGGTCCATCCACAAAAAGGTAGTTTCCTTTTTGTGGCAGAGTGGAAACAATTTACAATTCCGGAAAATGTGGTAGTGATTGGCATAGAGAATATGGAAAATTTTAGGATGATCCGGGAACAAAGAAGATTCTTCGAAAAATATCTCCAAGCGCATGGACTGGCTAATAGAGTGCTCTTCGTATCCCGATATCCACAATCCACTGATCTTAGAAAATGGTTATGTACAATTCCCAATCATTACCTCCATTTCGGTGATTTTGATTTGGCGGGAATAAATATCTTTCTGTTTAATTTCCAGCAATATTTGGGAAAAGAACGTTCCTCATATCTGATTCCGGACGATATTGAGTCTCGCCTGAAGGTAGGTTCCAGAAAGAGGTATGATACACAGTATGACCGCTTCAAGAATCTTAAGTCGGACACGTGTGAATTACAGCGGTTGATTGATCTTATTCATCGTGAGCGAAAAGGATACGACCAGGAAGGTTACATAGGCCATGGCTTGCTACAGCCATAGTGTACATAGGGTTCGACTTGGTTTAACTTTATACAAGATGCTCAAGTCGGACCTTGTTTTCTATCCAGACTGAAAAACGCTTGGTCGATTTGTGTATTCTGTCAAAGTGTTTTTTATGTTTCTCCACTTGGAACCGTACGTTTCTCGTGTGGGAGACGTACGTTTTTGCCTCGGGAAACGTATGTCTCCCGTGCGGGAAACGTAGAAAACGCAGGGGAGGATTTTCCTTTGCGTCAGTGCGCTTTTTAATCTGCAAAAGAAGGGGATTATCGGCTTGAAATTTACATAATGAGTACGGGAGCAGAAGCCATTTTCAATAGAAAGGATTATGTTTATATGCCCCATTTGTAGAATTTAGCCCCCTAAATTTGTCCATTACAAAATAAATCGTAATTTTGCCCCATGGAATTAGTAACCGAACAGGCAAATCCGTCTGTCGGTGCAAGGGAATCCGGTGGAAAACCGGAGCTGTACCCGCAGCTGTAACCTCCATTCCAGAAATGTCTGTAACTACAAGTGTCACTGTCGCTTATGCGCGATGGGAAGGCCCTACAGACAGGAGGAAGCCAGAATACCTGCTAATATCCACGACGACAAAGCATGGGGCTTCCGGGATTAGGAGCGCAAGGTGCACCTTATGAATACAGATTCGTAATTTTTTGTTTCCTGCCTGTGGGGGAGGACTTTACTTATCTTCATCTGAAGCCGCATGCCCGCTTTATAATTTTGACAAAAAGGTTGCATGATGAAGAAAAAGTTAGGATTCATTCTCCCGTTGCTGTTGGTAGGCAATGCCCCACATTCCGTGGCGCAAAGCATACAGGAGGGCAAGAAAGTGGAAGACCTTTCCGTGAGGTTGGACGAGGTGGTGGTGACGGGTACCGGCACGGAACATTACCTGAAAGACGCTCCCGTACAGACGGAAGTCCTCACCCGGAAGGCGTTGGAACAATTCCAGGCACGCAGCATGGAAGAGCTGCTGAGTGGGCTTTCCGCTTCACTCACCTTCCACGATGGAGACATGGGCGGCCATATCCAGTTGAACGGGCTGAACAACGATTACATTCTCATCCTGATTGACGGCAAGCGGATGAACGGGGATGTAGGCGGACAGAACGACTTGAACCTGTTGAACCCGGCCAATATCGAACGCATTGAAATTGTGAAAGGGGCCGCCTCCTCCCTTTATGGAAGCGATGCCATCGCCGGAGTCATTAATATTATCACCAGGAAGAGTTCTCACAAGATGGAACTGACCAGCACCAGCCGGGTGGGTGAGTATGGCGACATCAGGGAAAGCGCTTCCTTCGGACTGTCCGTCGGAAAGATAAAAAGCGTGACGGGAGTGAACTTCCGGCACACGGACGGTTGGCAGAATACCGACTTGCAGTGGAACCAGCAGCAGCTGAAACCGGGTTCCACGCTGAAAACGGTGAACCGGTCTACCAATTATACGTTGTCCGAGAATCTGGAATGGCAGGTCAATGACCAGCTCCAGCTGACGGCTTCCGGCAGTTATTACGAACGCTGGGTGGCCCGTTCGCACGGACAATGGAGTTATCTTGCCAATGATTTCTATTATCGCAATTATGGGTTCGCTGTCGGCGGCAAATACAAGCTGGGCGGACGGAATTACCTGACGGCAGACCTTTCGTACGACCGGTATGGGTATTTCTACGACTACAAGTTGCAGGAGGTCACCGACTATTTCATGGAGGGGAACCGCATCACTTATTTCCCCGGACAGCGCATCAAACAAAGCATCCAGAAACAGGTGCTGGGCCAGGCGAAAGGGGTCTTCTACTTCGGCGAGCGCCACATCCTGAACACGGGCATCGAGTATCTGTACAATGGTCTTGAATCTCCCCATCGGATTGACGGCGACCGTGCTTCTGTCTATACGTTGGCCGCTTATGCCCAGGAAGAATGGACGGCCCGGGAAAACACGGTCGTCACCGTAGGAGCCAGAGGAACCTTGCACAAGGAAACGGGCTTGAACTTCAGTCCCAAAGTGTCCGTCTTGTACAAATGGTCGGATTTTAACCTGCGTGCCTCGTATGCCATGGGATACAAATCGCCCACCGTGAAAGAGTTATATTACAACTACATAGCCACATTAGGTGGCGGCGCGCTTACGGCCTACCATGGCAACAGGAACTTAAAGGCGCAGACCTCCCAATATGCTTCTGTAGGGATGGAATACGCGGGAAACAAGTGGCAGGCCAGTCTGACAGGCTATGTCAACCTGCTGCGCCACCTGATTGAGCTGGTGGAAATCAATCTGACTTCGGAGGAAAAGCTGGAGGAGATTGAGAAAAGCAAGGAGTATCGGAACCTGACGCGGGCACGCATCTGGGGAGTGGACTTCACGTTCAATTATCAGCCGACCAAGGATGTCACGCTGAGCGGCGGCTACAGTTTCGCAGACCCTAAGGCCCAATATCCCAACCAGGGTATCAACTACATGGAATATATCCCGATGGATGCCACTTCAAAGCACAACGCGACGTTTCATGCCGCCTGGCGGCATGCGTGGAAGAGGTATCGCCTGGGAGTAGGGGTGTACGGACGCTATCAGTCCACCCGCCGTTATGTAAAAGATAACAATGCCGACGCTTTCCAGACTTGGCGCATCAATACGGCGCACACCTGCCTGGGAATGAAACGCTGGACGCTGACCCTGAACGTAGGAGTGGACAATGTGTTCAACTACATAGACCGTACTCCTTTCGGCTATAATCGGGCCACCACCACACCCGGACGTAATTTCTACGTTTCGGCACTCCTCAAGTTCAAAAACAGATAATTACACCATATTCACTTATTAACTCACTAATAGTATGAAAATGCATTTTTTCAAATCAAGTATGATGGCAACGCTGATGGCGACTGCCTTATGCACGGGTATCGCTTCGTGCAGTGACAAAGACGACGTGGAAAGTACCTTGAATCCGGCCGAACGGACTGTCTCGCAGACCAAGAAGCATGACACGGCCTTGCTGCTCTGTACCTTTGGCAGCACCTACAAAGAGTCGCTTTCCGTGTATGACGACGTGATGAATGACTTCCGGAAGGAATTCCCTGATGTGGACATTTACATGTCGTTCACCTCGCGTACCTGTATCAACCGCGTACAGGCCGCTACGGGCATCGAACGCTATGAACTCGACCAGTGGCTGAAGGCCATCGGAAACGCCGGATACAAGCGGGTGGCAGTGCAGTCGCTGCATGTGATTCCCGGTGAGGAGTATCTTTCGCTGATGAATACCGACATCAAGAAATACTTTATGATTCAATGGTTTCCGCACATCGACGTTTTGCGCGGAGCCAACTTGTTGTCTGAGGAAGAAGACACGAAAATGGTGGCCGACGTGCTCTACAGTCACTATGCGGAAAGGCTCAGTGACAAGAACCACGTCGTGCTGCTGATGGGACACGGTAACCCGGATGAAAACTACAGCGCGAACCAAAAGTATGCCGAGGTACAAAAGGCCCTGCAGGCCAAGGCCGTCCACAAGAACATCTTTGTGGGGACGGTGGATTATGGCGATATGCTTTTTTGGCCCAAGGAGGCGGAAGAGAATCCGGCCGACCGCCTCACGGATGTCCGCACGGTACGCAGCCAATATCCGAATTGCATCTACTCCCAAATCATGCAGTATTGCGAGGATAACGGCCTGCAGCCGGCCCACGTGAAAGTCTATATCGCTCCTTTCATGTCCATTGCCGGTGACCATGCCCATAACGACCTCTGGGGATTGAAGGCACTGGCCGAAGGGGCCGATGTGAATAAGGTTGAACTGAACACGAACGAATACAGCTGGCGTGAGCGTCTGGAGAAAATCGGCTTCCAGGTGCAGGAGGATTTTGAATCTCATCCCATCAGGGAGGCCGGGGCCGACCATGGCATTGCCGATGGTTGCGGCATCCGCGCCTTGGGCAGCTATCCTGAAATCCGTCGGATCTGGGTGAAGCACCTCCGCGAACAGTGGGATGCCAACGCCTGGGAGAACGGAAAGGATTATCAATAAGCCCTCATCAGGGATCCGGAAGCATTGCCTGCCATAGCTTCATCGGCAATGGCTTCCGGATGATGAAAACTGTGAGTATAGCCGTAAATTGGACCTGGAACGTATCTTTGAAGCAGGAGTCGCAAAAAATAAGTATTAAAATATGATAATTCATTTGATGAATCAAAGCCTATTCGTATTTTTGCGAACAACAAACAAAAGGAGGAATAGAAAGGATGAAAAAGAAGTATACAGAAGAACAGGAAAAGATAGCCCGCTTTGCCAAGGCGATGGGGCATCCGGCACGCATAGCCATACTTCAGTTTCTGGCCTCTCAGGAGTGTTGCTTTTTCGGTGATATTCATGAGGAACTTCCCATTGCAAAGGCCACGGTATCGCAGCATCTGAAAGAGTTGAAAGAGGCCGGACTTATCCAGGGTGAAATTGAGACGCCGAAAGTAAGATACTGCATCAACAAGGAAAACTGGGAAATCGCCAAAAAGGTGTTTGCCGGTTTTTTTGGACAACCTATATGCAAGAAAGAGGGCTGCTGTGAGTAAGCCCTTTTTTTTTGAAGGATAAGTTCGTAGTTTTGCGAATAACTAACAGTTAAAATAGATATCCGGGAAGTATGAATACAAGCGGCGTGCTCCATTTATAAAACGAATCTGATAACAAACCAAATATTTACGAACATGGAAATTAAAGTTTTAGGTCCGGGTTGTGCCAAATGTAAAGCAACGTACAATGTCATTGAGAAAGTGCTGAAAGAAAACCACATCGATGCGAAACTGACCAAGGTGGACGACATCATGGAAATGATGAACTACCACATCATGACCACACCGGCCGTGGTGATTGACGAGGTGGTGAAGATGAAAGGACAGGTTCCGACTGAAAGCGAGGTAAAGAAACTGCTGGGTATCTGAGGCACAGAATGATAATAGAAATGATACAGGATTTTGCTGACTGGCTTGTTTACGGGTTGTTCGGACTGAGTGCCGATACTCCGGTAGGAGTTGCCGTAAACTTCTTCTTTTATGATACAATTAAAATTCTCATACTTTTGTTCTTCATCAGTGTGTTGATGGGCATCGTCAACGCTTATTTCCCGATAGAGCGTTTGCGGAACTATCTCGTCACACACAAGATGTACGGGTTGCAATACTTGCTGGCGTCACTCTTCGGAGCCATCACCCCATTCTGTTCGTGTTCATCCATACCGCTGTTCATCGGCTTCGTGAAAGGCGGCATCCCTTTGGGGGTCACCTTCGCCTTCCTGATTACTTCCCCGCTGGTGAATGAGGTGGCTGTGGCCATGTTCCTCGGTTCATTCGGTCTGAAAGTGACATTGATTTACGTCATCAGCGGGATTCTGTTGGGAGTAATAGGCGGTATCGTACTCGGCCGTATGCGTCTGGCTCCTTATCTGAGCGACTGGGTAAAGCAGATACAGGCTCACTCATCCGCCCAGGCCGATGAATGGGAAAAAGAGCAGACCACCTTTATCAAACGACTCCCGACCATTGTCCGTGATGCCTGGAAGATTGTCAGCGGTGTACTTATATACATCCTGATTGGTATCGGTATCGGTGCCTTCATGCATGGCTTTGTGCCGGAAGGCTTCTTCCAGCAATACATGTCGAAAGACAACTGGTATGCCGTGCCTCTGTCTGTGATTTTTGCCGTACCGATGTATGCCAATGCCGCAGGTATCGTGCCAGTCATCGAGGTGTTTGTGGCAAAAGGCATTCCCGTCGGAACCGCAATCGCTTTCATGATGGCGGTCGTCGGCCTTTCCCTGCCGGAAGCCACCCTGCTGAAGAAAGTAATGACCTGGAGACTGATCGGCATATTCTTCGGAACGGTGGCGTTCTTCATCATTCTGTCGGGCTATCTGTTTAACTATATACTGTAAATAAGATAATAAATAGCATAGGGGAACATCCCTCTTTTAAGTCAAACCAAATAAAAAAACGGAATAAATGAAAGTATTGATTCTTTGTACAGGAAACAGTTGCCGCAGCCAGATGGCTCACGGCTTTTTGCAGTCATTCGATAAAAACCTGGAAGTATATTCAGGGGGTACCGAACCGGCAGCCCAGGTAAATGCCAAGGCAGTGGAAGTGATGAAGGAAGTGGGAATAGACATCAGCTCGCATGTGCCTACACACGTCAACTCTTATCTCGATCAGGAATGGGATTATGTAATCACCGTGTGCGGTGGCGCCAATGAAAGCTGTCCCGCCTTTACAGGAAAGGTTGGCAAACGTATGCACATCGGTTTTGACGATCCCTCACAGGCTACAGGCACGCCGGAGTTCATCGATTCGGAGTTCCGCCGTGTACGTGACAAAATCAGAAATGCCTTTGCCCGTTTCTACATCACGGAAATCAGAAAGGAAGAATTGCCGAAATGCGCTTGTGGTGAATAGGGTGTTACTGCCCAAAAATGAGCGGCATGGCACATATTCTGACAGGAGATTTGGACTGTTCAGACGATTACCGTGTCATTCGCAACTTTGTTCCCTTAGTTTGAGGAGGGTATTCTTGTGAATGGAATGAAATGAAACATAAAAGGTTCCACATCCAAATGGGATGTCCTTTTTGCGCCAATGTAATATCAGCTGATCGGAATGATTCTTCCTCATGGGTTTGAATAAAGAACGCATAGAGTTCTTAAATCAAAAAAAAACACCGATCATCGGAATAGGGTAAAGCGTATCCGGTGGTCGGTTTCATTTTTTGCCTTTTTTAGTGCTTATTGTTCCCGTTCAAAATGGGCAAATGTGAACTGTTATTTGTTCAACATCTTCAGTTGATTGTCGCCCATCATTCTCAGGCCCTTCATGAAACATTTAATAAGAAATCTCATTTTTGTAGTTGTTTTTATGTTTTACAACACAAAAGTACGCATTGTTCGTTATATGATATGTTGTATAACATATAATTTTTCATGAAAGGCCTTAATACTTGATATATGTCAACCAGATGGTATGAGCTGAATGTTTTTTTTCTTTTATGTCGTTACTTGAAAATAAAAATAGTATCTTTGGTAGACCGTACTTTTGAAAGAAAAAGAATGAGAATATGAAAAAAATGTCTTTGCTGAGTGTATGCCTTCTCTGTTTGCTGAGCCTGTCGGCTTGGGCAGAAGTAACTCCGGTCGACACGATACCTTTCGAACTGGGTGCCGACAACCGTTTGTATGTGACAGTCTATATCAACGGGCAGGACGACCGCCCCCTGCGCTTTGTGCTGGACACGGGAGCGACGGATGTGGTGCTCAATTCCAATTCGCCGCGCACCGAAGGGCTGGCTGCCTTTACGGGAAGTGTGGAGAACAATAGCGCCAATTCGGTGGAAACCATTCCTTCCACAGCCCCCTCTCAGGTGGTGAGGATGGGCAGCCGGGCCATTTCCGGCTTGGAACTGGTAGCTGTTCCTTATCCGCCCGATGCCTTGGACGGTGTGCTGGGGCTGTCTTATCTGAGGAACTTTGATGTCCGTATTGATTATCGGCGGAAATCCATCTTCCTGTATGAATTGGGCGACGGGCAGAAGGCGGCATCGGACAAGGCTGTCAAGCTGAAGATGGACTATCGTCTGGGAGTGCCGGTCGTTCCGGTCGGCGTGCGTGTCGGCGGAGTGGATTATCAGGTATCGGTAGAGGTAGACACGGGTTCCGACCGTGTGTTCGACCTCAATACACCTTTCGTCCGTCGCAACAGCTTGCTGGGCACGCAGAAACCATTTGCCATCTCGCGCATAGCCGGTACGGTGAAGGAGGGCGGTGAACTGCAGAACGTGTACTTCGATTGGGTGACACTGGGAGATGCACTGACTTTGCCCCGCATACCCGGTGCTTTTTCTACAGTGACGGAAGGGGTGCAGGCCAGTGAGGTGATGGACGGCGTGTTAGGCAACAATTTCCTGCAACGCTTCAACCAGCTTTATGACTTCAAGAACAACTTCCTTTATTTGGAGGTGAACGACCGGCTTTATACTCCTTTCTATGACTTTTTGGTTCGTTGAACAGTCTCAACCCGAATGTGGTGCGTATTATAAACCCTTTCCAGCAGCTTGTTGCCCAACAAGGGACGATAGTGCCCTGATTCATAATAGTGGTGGTAATCTTCCGTAAATTCGTTTATGCCACTGAAATCATACACATTTTCTTTCCCGAAAATGCTTTGCAAGAATGCGCTGTCGTCCGGGTGCAGTGCTTTCTGGCTATAATCCGGACTGATAATGACACGTACCGAGGTGTCGTGGCGGCGCAGGACTTTCCTGATTTCCTCCAACAGCTCACGCTGCCGCTGAAACAGGACAGGCTCTTCCACCACAGCCATACCCTTCCGTTCAGGAAACTCCTGTTTACGGTTTTTCCAATATGCCTCACCTTCCTGCTCAATCATCTTCTCACGTGGATTGAACGAATCATTGTTCCGCGAATCGCGTATCCTTCCATAAAGATTCATCCGCTTCATGTCTGGTTCCACACGTCCCGTGATTCTATATTTCAGATAAGGGAACAGAAAGTCCGGCATGGCAAATGCCTGCATGAATTCCATCTGCACGACAAACGGACTATCTCCCGATACAGCAGCCGGAAGCACATTGCTGTAACCGCTCAAAGGGCTAATACGTGAAAGCGAGGTACGGTCCAGAACCAGCAGCACATTTTTTATTTCTGCCCCTTCCTTGTCAAGGGCGTGAAGCTTGAGACTTATCGCCTTCAAACTCTCTCCATTCCCGAAAAGACGGATGGCACGGTCGCCGGGGGAAAGGTATTTTTCCCACTCCGCACAACGGAAAGCCATGGTAGATGAATTACCCAAGATAAAAGAATTGAAATGCACGCTGTCCTTATGGTTCCGGTATATTTGCCAACCCACATGATGCTCGTTCAGCATGACATCCGAATCATACACGTCGTATTTGCGGAGGACCATAAAAGGATCGTCATACACGTAAAGGGCCATCAAAGCCCAGAAGGGGAGAGCGAACCACAGCGACTTTCGGACGAGACGCAGGAAAGCAGCGCGTTTACGGATGGGTGCGTCCGTAATAGTTTCCGGTATTTTTTTCATCAGAATTGCAGATATATGAAGTTTTCCGTGCCGAACTTGCCATAAGCAAACACGGCAAACACAATTAAATAATACACGGTCCAACGGACGAAGGCAGGCTGGTTCTCTAAACGCAGGTGCAAGTCGCCCTTGGACATAAAATAGTCATAAAGCAGTATCAGCAACCAGGCACTGCCAGCTACGATGCAGATGTGGTCGGACATGCCGATATTGATTTCTTTCCAACTCGCACGAGTCTGAAAAGAGATGTTCCGCAGGAAATAGAACGCGTCTGAAACAGACTGTGCCTTGAAGAACACCAGCGATACGGCAAAAATGAGGTAGGTGCGGACAACCGAAAGCATGGCGAACAGCCGTTCCCCGATCTGTTTCCTTACCTTGTTCCGTATTTTCTCCGTCCTCAGTTCCCACACAATCACAAGCCCCTGAATGAATCCATAGACGGCAAATGTCCATCCCGCGCCGTGCCATATACCCAACGCGATGAAGGTCACCATGAGGCTTGCCGCCACACCTCCTTGTCCCCAACGGCGAGTAAACGATGACAAAGGAAGAAAAAGGTAATCCCTCACCCAGGAGGAAAGAGAGATATGCCAGCGGCGCCAGAACTCAGCCGTGGTCTGGGCGGCAAAGGGATGCGCGAAGTTGGGTGACAGTTTCAACCCAAACAACATGCCGGTTCCAATCGCCATGTCCGTGTAGCCGGAGAAGTCGGCATACAGTTCGATGGGATAGAGCAGGCAAGCCATCAGCAGTTGTACCCCTGAGGCGGTATGCATTGAATCGAACACCCCGTCGATATAGGGCGCTATATGGTCGGCAAGCACCAGCTTCTTCACCAGTCCCACCACAATCAGTTTCAGACCGTAGGTCATCATGGAATAGGAAGCAGGAGAGAGTCTTCGGACTTGCGGAAGCAAATCGGCCGACCGTTCAATCGGGCCCGACAGGAACTTCATGAACAGGAGCATATAAAGCAGGAAATCCATCAGATTCCGTTCCGCCTTTTCTTCCTCCCAATACACTTCCGTCAAGTAGCCGATGGCCTGAAAGGTGTAGAACGACATGCCCAACGGGAAAACAATGCCGGAGTTTCCAGTCCACTGGTGGGCATAGCGGAACCCAATCCAGCAGAGGACGAGACAGGAGATACTGCTCCAGTAAATCAAGCGGGAGCCCCTTCCTTTTTCACAGGCCCGCTCAATCCGTATCGCCGCACCGTAGGTGAAAAGGCTTACGACCAGTGCCGTGACAAGAAATACAAGATTGAAGTAGCCGATGAAAACCCCACTGGCCACAAGCAGAATCCGCTTCCGCCCTTTCTCACGGACCAGATGGTATAAGGTGAAACAGAGCAGAAGCAGCAGGACAAATTCAAGGGAAATGAATGACATCGCTTCTCCCTCCTTATTTGGCCTTATTCAGGATAGTCTGGCAAAGATCGCCCACGTTTTTCAGTTTCACGATCTCACGAAACGTGAAACGCACCCCGAACTTCTTCTCAATCTCGGTGAGCAGCACCATGTTGGTCAGCGAATCCCATCCCTCCACATCGTGGGCCGTAGTGCTTTCGGTCAAGGTGATGTTGTCTCTCTTCAATACTTTTCTGAATATTCCGTTCAGGATTTCCAATAATTCTTTCGTTTCCATATACTTGATTGTTTTTGAGTTATTGCATGATGAATTTTAATAGTTGCTTCCGGTCAGTTTTGTTGCTGTTGTTTTGTGGAAAACAAGGGATGAAATGAATGTGCCGGGGGCACATATAAGACGGCAGATGACTTTGCAGGTACTGTTCCAAGCGTTCCGTATCTTCCGTCTCCCGCTCTACGGCCAGGTGTAGTTCACAACTTCCGTCAGAGGTATAAACCGGCAACACCACCGCGTTACAGCCATGTCGGTAGAACGCCTTGACGTGGTATTCAATCTCGCCCAATTCTATTCTGAAGCCTTGTATCTTTACCTGTGTGTCTTTGCGGCCACAATAAACGAGATCTCCGTCCGTATCTGCCCGGCAGAGATCGCCGGTCCGGTAATAAAGCTTTCCGGAAGAATCCGTCACAAAACATTCCGCCGTCTTTTCGGGAGCACCCCAATACCCGCTCATGAGTTGAGGTCCGGAAATCCACAGTTCCCCCGTCTCTCCGGCCGGAAGGGGTTTGCCCGAAGGAGATGCAATCAGATAGTCCATCCCCTGAAAAGGTTTCCCGATTGCCGCCATGCCGTTGTGGTGTTTGGCCCCTTCCGCCGGAATGACATACGAAGTGCAGTAGATGGTCGCTTCGGTCGGTCCGTACAGGTTGACGACCGTGGCGTTGGGTATGCAAGGACGAAATTCGTGGAGCAGATTCACGTCGGTGGCCTCCGCGGTGACGACGAGATAGCGCAAGTCCGGGAAACAGATTTCCCCGAAATAAGGACGTGACAACCGAAGCACGGAAGGAGCTACAGCCGCAAACGTAAGCCGATGACGTTCCATGATATCCAGTACGTTCAGGTATTTCATTCCCTGCTGCGGAACGGGATAGACACACGCGCCGAGAGTAAGGGGATAAAGAAACGACACGACGGAGACATCGAATGTAAGTTCGAACATCTGAAGCATACGGTCGTTTTCATCCAGTTGCCATCCTAAAGCACGATAGGCCCGGTAGAACACATTCAGGTTCTTCCGGGAGATGGGGACACCCTTGGGTTCGCCCGTACTTCCGGACGTGAAGATGATGTAGGCGGGCACGTCGGAATCCACCTCCCTGATGCCGGACGGTAAAGCAAGCCGATGGGAGGGAAGAGACACCCGTATGGCCCTGATGTCAGCGGGAAGCATGCAGCCATTTTCCCCATTGTAGAGCATCAGGCCGATGCCGGATTGCCGGGCTATCCGAGCGTTGCGCTCCGCCGGATAATCGGGATGTAGCATGACGTATGTTTTCCCGGAAAGTAGCACACCCAAAATGGATGCGTAGGTTTCCATACGGTTTTCGGCCGCGATGCCCACCGTGTCTCCGTGGAGATTTCTCAGCGTTTCACAAATGCTTCCTGCCAGTCCGAACAATTCCTGATAGGTATAGGTCCGGTCGTCAAGGACCAATGCCGGACGCGTGGCATAACGGTTCGATGCCTGGACCATGGCTGCCAGCATATCTGCGTCGTTTTTCTTTTCCATATTACGTTAATTATAGTCTAGTCTAGTATATCTGCTTTCCTTTATTTGTTTATTGGTATAACGGAGATTGGTGCAAATCCCCCTATTCCAGGAATGTGAATATTGGTTAAATATAAGTGCGTGATAAGTAACAATTATACTGATTTGCATGCGGACAGCGTTCTGACAGGGAAAAATATATGTGATTTATTGCGAGAAGAATGACTGCTTTGTAGCGTTTCTGGAAAATGCTTCATTGAATTGTGCATCATGAGGAAATGTTTTTTATGTTTTCCATTCGAGAACCGTATGTTTTCCATCCGTGAAACGTACGTTTCGCAAGGCGGAAACATACGTTTTCCGAGTAGGAAACATAGAAATTTCAAGCCCAAATGGGTATTTATGCTTAGGCGTTTTTGAGGGCACGAGTCTACTGTTTCTATAGCCATCGTACTGTTTGTGATGACAACCCTGCTAAAAAAGAATAAAATCTGCATATTCTTTCTTTTCCATCATTGTACAATGCGATTTATCGATATATTTGTGGGACCTTAATGACATATTATGAAAAAAATATTGATTCCATTTTGCTCTATAATGTTTTCTATTGGAATATATGGGCAAAACTTTAGCTCGGACGACCTGTCGCTACTGAAGAAAACTCCTGAAGTATCTTCATTGTACAATTCTGCATTACATTATGTGCTTCTTTATGAGAATGATGTGGATTCCTTGACAAAAGCTCTCACTTATATTGACAGAGCAATAGTCATCAATCCGAATATATCATACTCTTATTTATGGAAAGGGGAGATATTATTCCGTATAGGGAAGAAGGAAGAGTCATTGCACTTGTTTTCTTCCTTATGCGAAAAGGAATCCTGCACTTACCACACGTTGTTTTTGACAGGTATGCTGTATGATAGGACAGGTTCTCCCCAAAAGGCTCTTGAATATTATGACCGGGCATTGGATAAGAACACGACAGTATTGAAATCAGCTGCATGCAACTTGAAAGATTTCATGTATAATCTTGTCATACGTTACTTCATAGATGGTAAAAAGATGGATATGGATGAAGTAAAATCTTTATTACCAGACCATTTGAAAACTACAAATGATGAAATAATACGGACAGAAGTGGAGAAGTTATATAAAAATTTCGATAAGGATAATTATATCAATAACCTGTGGAATCCATAATATGATGGAATAGTGAGGGAAGATGATTGCCGGGTAAGTTCCTAAATGTGATATGGGAAGATTATAAATATGGGCTTAACGGCAAAAATAAATAAGGATTCTTAGACATGGTATGCTCTGTATAGTGCATGCTAAATTTGAATGTATAAACAAAAACAACATTTGCTTCCGCCAGCCAGAATCGAGATTACCGCATCTTTGAAGGCTTTGCATCCTTTATGTTGGAGCAGGCCCGGAAGAAGCAGGCAATAGTGTTTTTTTAAGCTTAAGAGGAGATGGGTATGCTTTTGATTTTACGGCAATATGCTTTTTGTTAAGATAAAAATGTATTCCGTTGAATTTCAAACTTTTCCAGTAAATAAGTTACAAGAACGAGGAGTTTTTTACCCCTTTTTTAGTGATGTAGCATATTCATCAATGGTGTGTAATATTATGCAAAAAGAATACATATTTTCGGGTTGTCTTTAAATCTTTGTGGAGTGAGATAATATGAAGATGGACATTGATTTGTGTCGTTTTTTTGTATGGTACAGTCCGTTTGTTGGCATTTGTGCTTGCATTTTATGATACTATGAAATTTAGTAGAACAATAGTAATTGTTAGGCTTGACTATTGTATACATCCTCCTCATATAATTCGTTATTTTTCCTGTCCAATATATTAGTGAATAGCTGATTTTTACAACCTACCATACTTGTTTATTGGTTATAGCTTTCTGCATACTGATGAAGCATAAGAGATATAATTTTTTCATAAGTTTAGTTATAACTGAGTTTTTAGTAAGGATTTCCAATAAAATTCTTTAAATTTGTACCTTAAAAATGATATTATGGAGTTTAATACAAGTTTTTTAAAGCATGTATCAAGTATAATTGCACCATCTGGTTATGAAAAGGATGTTATTGATATCTGGTGCAAAGAAATGTCTCAATATGTTGACGAAATTAATCTTACTAATATAGGTAATGCTGTTGCAGTCAAATGTGGTTGTGGAGATGAGCGTAAAAAGATAATGATAACAGCCCATGCTGATGAAATAGGAATTATAGTAACTTATATTGATAATAATGGTTATTTGTATTTTGATGAAATAGGTGGCATAGATACTAATATTCTTCCTGGTAGAACAGTCTTGATTAAGGGCGTTGACAATCGGATTGTTAAGGGAGTTATAGGGGTTAAACCAATTCATCTTCAAAAAGAGTCTGTTTCTAAACAATCATTGAATCCTGAAGATTTATGGATTGATATTAGCGTAGATAGTAAGGATTCAGCGTTAGAGTTAGTTGAGATTGGTAGTATAGGAACATTGGAGTCAGTAACATATCAGCAAGGAAATAGGTTGATAGGTAAGGCTATGGATAATAGATGTTCACTTTCTGCAATGGTTTCAATAGCTCAGGGACTTGCAGGGAAAAAATGTAATGATGACATATATTATGCTGCTACAACTCAGGAAGAACTCAGAGGAAGAGGAGCTCAAACTGCTGCATTTACTATAAACCCGGATATTTGTATTGTTTTGGATGTAACTCATGCAACAGATTATCCTGGGATGTCACCAGTAAGAGACGGTGATATTAAATTGGGAAAAGGTGTTGTTATTGCAATTGGTCCGAATATGGACAATGAAATTACAAAAAAAGTAGTATCTTTGGCCAAGAATTTGAATATTCACTACCAAATAGAGGTCTGTGCACGTCCAACCGGTACTGATGCTAATGTCATTCAGATTAGCCGTAGTGGAATACGTACTTTATTATTAAGTATCCCATGTAGATATATGCATAGTCCTGTTGAGACAATAGATATAGAAGATTTGAAAAGTTGCTGTACTTTAATAACCCAGTTAATAGAGAACAGATATTATTAATTAAATAAAAATAAGTTAAATATGAAAAAGACAATTTCATTCAGCTGGTCAGAAAAGAAGATTTCTGATGCGGAGCGCGTAGGAGCCATGTATTGCTTCAAACGTTGTGATGTAAACCAGAACTAATTTTGGTTTACAAAAAATAGATGCCCCTAAAAGTGGGGCATTTTTTATTTATATAAGTTTTGATAGATTATGAATGGAGAATTGAATTACGATGATATACTTCATTTCCCTAATGAAATAGTTGTAGAAAAAATCAATAATTTCTATCTGGTTATTGCCGTACAAACAGCAAATTGGATTATTCTTTATAATGCCAGACAGATGGATTTTCTAAATATGCTACGTTCTGGAAAGTGCGTTGGTGATATAATAGAAACAGTGGATAGTGAAGAAGCAATGGGTGACTTAAAGATTGTCTTAGCTGCAATTTTTGCAAGAAGATTTGCAGGAGTCAATGCTGAGGTGACTAAAGAATATCTTGAAGGTTACAAAATGCTTAATATATATATTACAAATGCATGTAACCTTAAATGCAAACATTGTTTCATGCTGTCCGGGAATAAACTGGAGAATGAATTAACATTAGGAGACTGGATGAAAGTGCTGACTTCATTCAAAGAGAATGGAGGAGAATTTGTAACTTTCTCTGGTGGAGAACCTCTTATGTTTAAAAATTTCCCACAGATAATAAGTCATGCTCATGATTTAGGCCTAAAAAGTACTGTTCTTTCCAATGGGTTGTTGTGGTCAGATAAATTGATACATGAATTGGCTCCATTTATTGATGAAATTCAGTTCAGCCTTGATGGTGTTGATGAAGAAACAAACTCTGTGGTAAGAGGAAGTGGGCATTTTGAAAAGGTCGTAGATACCATCGTGAAATTCGCCAATGCTGGAGTTAAGACGTCTGTAGCTACAACATTTACTTATGATAATCTCAATGAGAATACACAGACCCGATACAAAAATCTGGTCGATTTGATAAAAGAAAAAACATCAGGTAAAGATGTATTCTTCAAACTTAGCAAGAAGCTTCTTCCTGGTAGAGATGTGCATTTTACAGCTGAAGAGAACGAAAAATACTCTGCAATAATAAAGGATATAGAAAAGCATGTTGATGAAAATGCAGATTATGAGAACTTCCTTGCTGGTCATACTGCAAATTTGGTAGCTATAAATTGTGGATTAGGAGGTATATCTGTCAGTTCGGATGGAAATGCCTATTTCTGTAACAGAATAAACGAAATGGAATCATTCGGAAATGTTACTGAGAAACCAATGTCTTTTTTCATGGAAAAAGGTAAAGAAATACATTTGGCTACTTCGGTTGATAATGTTATCCCTTGTAAAGACTGTGAATTGAGATATATTTGTGACGGTGGATGTAGAATTGATGATTTCGATTTTGCAGGTAAAATACAATCTTCGGTTTTGCCATATCATCAGATAAGTTGTAATGATGAAAAAAAGAATAAGCTGAAGAAAAGAATGATAGATAGCTTTAATTACTTTTATAAGTTTGATTGATGGAATACAGGTTTGTGTGTATATTGAATAATACGACTTCAAACCGAAATATTGACATTGAAGTCTGTACGGAAACAGGTTCGAGATCTTTGTCTCCGTTTCAAAGAAAAGTAAACGGAGACGATATTCGTCGTTCCAAAACTTTTCAGACAGACCGTTTGGCTCAAATCCTGTTTATGGTTGGACAGGAAGAACAGCCGTTTATTTTCTCTCCAGTGCAAATGGTGAATGAAGAACTAATTCAAGCTTTGTCTAATCATGAATGGATATACCAGCGTTCTGGAGGGAAAAATTCATCTCTAAGAAAAATAAAGAATATAACATCTGTTCTGAAAAACTCTGTTTCCCCAGATAAAATACCTATTTGCAAAGGAAAACTTATCGGGGGAGAAATTTATATATCAGATATTCGGGCATGGTGGAAGAAAATGAATCTAAGATTTAGATATGAAGATTCTGCTACATTATATCCAATATGTTATACTTCCATTCCAATTAAAAATGATAATAACGATTTCTTTTACAGAGATAAAGAGGGTGAAGATATATTTATAGAATCTATTGATTTAAATATTGACAGATTATACAGTACTTTATCGTTAGAAAAGCCCGATGTGAAAGTACTTACAGAAGTTATATCTAAGGGATGGAAACTCTATTTACCTTCTTCTAAAGGAGCATATTCTACAGCTTCATATCATAGAGATAAGAACGGGATAGAGTGGTTTTCGTCTGCAAATGAAGGAAGTCCTGACTCTTTAAATATTAAAGATATTCTTTATGCATATCTTAATAGTAGAAATTATATAGAGTCGGATGGTAACTTTAATTTGTTTGATTCTGATAAGATAAAGAATCTTACTCCTGAGAAGTTTATCGGTAGTTTGATTCCCAATAATATAAATATCGAGAATTTTTATAAACCTATAATACCTTTATCTGATAACGAAAGAGAAAAAATTAATTCGATAGTTATTGAAAATGTGAATGTACATTTGAAACCATATCAGATGGATGGCGTTATGTGGTTGTCTCAGCTCAGAAAGAATCATAGGGGAGGGCTGCTTGCTGACGATATGGGATTGGGCAAGACATTACAGACATTGGCTTATCTTACTACAATAACTGAAGAAAATAACAGATTTCTTGTAATATGTCCAGCTTCACTTACTGCAAATTGGAAAAATGAGATAATAAAGTTTACTCCCCAATTATTAGAAAGAATTGAAATACAGTCATACGAAGCCATAAGGATTCATGCTTCGGAATACCACAAAAGAGAATTTGATACAATAATAGTAGATGAAGGACAAATGGTAAAAAATGACAATACACACCGTCATAAAGCCATAGAGTCACTTAACAGGCATTATTTGATTATCCTTAGTGGTACTCCCATTGAAAATTCTATTGATGAAATATGGGCACAATTTAAACTTATACAGCCAGAAACTGAGCTGATATATAATAAAATCAAGAGTTTGACTGACACTAACGATAGAAAGAGGGTAGTGGAACTGTCTAAAATGCTCCTGTCGCCGTTTATATTAAGAAGGACAAAGGATGAGGTTTTAAATCTGCCTGATATGGTAGTGGAAAACGTATATATAGAACTTTCGAAGGAAGAACGAGAAATATATTCCAAAGTAAGAAAAACATTTCTCCTTGCTATGAGTGATGGAACAAGTGGACGATTGACCAGTATAGCACTTGAGGGGTTATTAAGATTAAGACAATGCTGTGTAAACACCAGTCTTTTGCCACTTAGTCTGAGTGGAAAAGCGATTATAGACAGTTCTAAATTCAATTTCGCAATAAAACTGATAAAGGATTTCGTTTCACAAAACCATAAAGTATTGTTGTTCTCACAATTTACTTCAGCTTTGGAGTTGCTTATAAAGCATCCGGAACTGAAAAAACTGAACCCGTTAATACTTACAGGTGAGACGCGTAACAGACAAACACTTGTCAATACATTTCAGAATGATCCTTCTGCTACAGTTATGATGGTAAGTATAAAGGCTGGAGGAACAGGACTGAATCTTACTGCTGCCGATAGAGTAATTCTTCTGGATGATTGGTGGAATCCTGCTGTTGAGAGTCAGGCTTTTGCACGTACTCATCGGATAGGTCAGAAAAATGATGTTAAGGTATATCGTTTGGTTTGCAAAGATACCGTTGAAGAAAAAATTTTGGAACTACATAAAAATAAGGAGGAAATGTCCGAATTATTCAATACTATAAATGAAAAACTCACAATAGAAGAGATAAAACAACTTTTTGACTAATAAATCTATAATATAATGGAACATTTAAGTAATGCGCTGAAAGCTGTTTTTAAGGAACAGGATGGCGATGAAGTCCTTTTTTGTGCGGATATGTTGCAAAAGGATGATCAATATAACCGTGGTGAAATGCCACGTCCCGATACGGAGATGAAAGAATCTCAGATCCAATATCTATTAAGAAAAGTTAATGCATATAATACCTTAGATCAAGAATCAATAGTGGGACAGGTTGTAATTTCTGAGTGGATGAAGCCTTTAAAGTCTCATAGGGAGTTAAAATCTTTCGATCTGTCAGTTTTCAATATGTTATTGCATTTTGCGTGTAAGACTATATATTTTAAAAACAACGATCCGGTTTGTCATTATTCCAAATTATTAAGGTGGCATAATGTCTCAAATCTCTTTGGAGAAGATACATTTACTACCGTATTTGCAGCATCTCTCGATATTGTTAATAAGTCCAAAAGAAAATACTTTGATTGGCCGGCATATATTGACCATAATAATAAGGAGCTAAATGCGCTGTTTAAAAATAAAATGGCAGATCTCCACATGCACTTAAAAGGCTCTTCATACAATTTTGATATAAGTTGGCTTTCGATAATGAATAATATTACGAGTATGGAGAATGTTTTTACTGAAGTTTATAACTTGCGGAAAACTTACGGATGGGACAAGGATCTTTATGCAAAAATGAATAGAGCATGTGCCATACGTCTATATTGGAAAAATCGGAGTATGCTGTTACAGCAAATGATCTGAAGAATAAATCCGATAT